>MDTA01108553.1_pt1 | contig 18546 bp, 13 predicted proteins | sample 811151 | NCBI WGS metagenome assembly MDTA01 (sample SAMN05326648, study PRJNA326480) | marine metagenome | isolation source: seawater | place: Indian Ocean: South | collected 2010
CAAATAATGTTAGCGGGATATCAAATCAGACGTCACACAGAGAGAGTCCCCTTGCTGCTCGCGACCTGCCCGGCGCGCCTCGGGTCCACCGCGATGCACTGCCTCAGGCACCGACCGAAGGCCCTCGCGGACGCCTCCGCGAGGTCCGCGTCGCTCCTCCCCTTGCTGTGCTCCACCACGTGCACCGTCATCTGGCCGTTGGCCGCGATGGACATGAACATGTGGTCGATCATCTCGGCGCTCAAGTCACCGACGAACTCGTCCCTGAACTCCAGCCCGTTGGCGAGGAACGGCCTGTTGCTCAGGTCCATCACCACCTCCACCACCGCCGCGTCCGCGTCCTCGCTGTCCTCGCCGTCGAGGACGCCCGCCCTCGCGCGTCCCATGCGGTTGCACCCGGCTTTATCGCCCAGGGATTCGTTCAGAACCTGCCCGACCGTGATGGCCACGTCCTCGGTGGTGTGGTGGTCGTCGATCCAGAGGTCCCCGGTGGCGTCGACGTTCAACTGCACGCCGCCCTCGTTCGCGATGGACCCGAGGAGCGCGTCCAGGGTTTTGATCCCGGTGGACACGGCGGCGTCGGCGGCGGATCCGTCCAGGTCGAGCCTCACGTCGATGGTCGTCTCCTTCGTGCTCCTCGCCTTGCCCGCGGCCCTCGCGACCCCGTCCAGCCGCTCGTTCATCTCCGTCACGTCGATCCCCTCCACCTGATCCATGCACCTGCGAAGGCACCGGGCGAACGACTTGAACGTCGCCTCCACGATGTGGTGCGCGTTGTCGCCCCTCCGCTTGGTCAGCGAGACGCTCAGGCCGGACGCCTCGACGACGGCGCGCCAGAAGGGCTCGGTGAGGGCGGTTCGGTACTTGCCGATGCGCTCGCGGCCGGCGCCGGGGCCGTAGGGCGCGAGGTCGAAGGCGAGCGCGCCCTGGCCGGGGACGGTGAGGGAGATGACGCACGTGGAGTAGGCCTCGTCGAGGGGCGCGGCGAATTCCGCGGTGGCGGCGAGGGACGGGACGGCGCCGGCGGCGACGGCGTCGATGCCCGGGGCGAGCATCTGCGCGAGCGCTCGGCCGAGGGCGAAGCCCGCGGTAACGGCGACGGTCTCGTCGTCGTCGCCCGACGCGTCGACGCACGGAACGCACGGAACGCCGTCCTTGGTGACGACGACGGAGACGCCGAGCTGGCAGTGGGAGGTGAGCTGGTCGATCATGTGGTCCAGGAAGGGCAGGCCGGTGGCGATCTCGCCCCTTTTGCCGAGGTTAACCACCGACGCCTCGGCGAGGACGCCGCCCAACTCGGCGCGGCCGGTGCCGTCGGGCCAGGACACCGCGGGCGCCGAGACGGCGGCTCGGGGCGCGCGCGATCCTCGGGTTCGGCGGTGTGCCCCGGCGCGGGAGGGCCGCCTCCCGGGGTTCGTCGCGGGGGTCCCGCGAACGGCGAACGACGCCGCGAACGGCGCGGCGGATGATGCCATGAACGCGCTCTGGGGCGTTTGCGTCGCGACGAAACGTCGACTCTGTGTCGAGCGCGCGTGCTCGAGTGCGGCGGGGGTCGAGATAAAGTTCGTTCTCTTCTCGGGCCCGGAAATCGCGCAGCGAATGAGAGGGCAGATTCCGAGGGAGTCCACACCGTCGAGGGCGCGCGGCACGATGCGCGGGGAGGCGAGCGAGCCGGTGGTGCTAGCGAACGCCGCCGCGCGCGTGGCGTGCGGGTCCCTGTCCATGCTCTTCATCTTCACCATGGTGGCCTTCACGACGCTCAGGGTCTTCGGCCTGAAGCGGGTGCTGGTGCCCAGGTCGGGCATTATCGGCGTCGGCGTGGCGTGGACCATCGCGGTTTCCGGGATTGGCATGGTTGGCTACGGCATCGAGCCCACGACGATTGCGCCGTGCCAGCCACTGCACGCGCTCCTCGTCAACCTGCCGCAGCAGGCGGTGTTCCTCCTCTCCCTGCGAATGCGTCGCCTCGTCACAACCTGGGGCGCCATCCGGCTCTTCGGCACGTTCGCCATCGGAGTCGTCCTCCTCAACGTCGCGCACGAGTTCGCCCACGGCGAGAGGGAGACCATCGAGGGGGCGCCCAAGAAGGACGGCAGCGTGGAGGTGCTGGACGTCACGGACGCGACCGTCAACCTCTTCGTGGCGTTCGCCAGGGCAGCCGCGGGATTGTTGCTGGGGCAGGGAAGCTCCGAGCGAGAGGGCGCGGCTGTCGCAAACTCGGCCCCTCGCAAAACCACCGGGAGCCCGCAGGAGCTGTGCCTGGCGTCGTGCTGGTGCGTGATGCTGGTGCTGATGTCCCTGCCGAGGTTCGGGAACGAGTCGCCGTGGGGCGATCCGCTGGGTGGGGCGAGGGCGAGGGGGGCGGGCGCCCTGAAGGCGGGCGAGCGCGCGTGGGTGGTCTGGTACGGGTTCAAGGCGTCCCTGTACGTCCTGGCACAGTGGGGCGGGCTGCTGGCGGTGAAGCTTTCGCCGTCGAGGCTGCTGGACAAGGTAAACTCGGAGCGCGCGAGGGAGAAGGAGAAGGCTGACGCCAAGAAACGGAATTAGAGCAGTATGAAACGAATGAAACACGAATGCGCGCCGCGACGAGAGGCGAGACGACGATCGCATTCCGCGACTCTCATTCGCGCCAAGAATCCCCTCTACTTCCCCTCGGCGTAAAGTTCCCCGCTGATCAGGTGCACGAGGAGGGCGACGCCGTACCCGGTCCCCCGCCCGTCCTTATTCGTCGCCGGGCCAGCCATGTCGACGTGCAGCCCCCGCCGCCTTATCCGTCCCTCCGTCTCTTCCCCCGATCCGTCTGGATCTGCCCTGTTCCAGCCCCGGTCCAGGTGGTTGGCGATGAACTGACCCGCGCACGATGTCTGCGCGTTCGACCGGTCCTTCACGCTGTTCTTCATGTCCGCGATCTTGCTCCGGAACTCTTTGGTGAAAAACTCGGGCGCGTACGGCAGAGGGTGCGCCAAGTCTCCGCTCGCCCTCCCCGCGACGACGCACGCGCGTTCCATCGCCTCGTCGTCCGACACGACCCCGGCGAAGTTCTTCCCCGTGGCGATCATCTGCGCGCCGGTCAGCGTCGCCACGTCGATGACGTCGTCGCATCCCAACGTCCCGGAGGCGTACGCCACGCCGTCGGCGAGCACGAGCCGTCCCTCGGCGTCGGTGTTGTTAACTTCCACGGTTCGACCCGAGAGGGGCGCGACGACGTCGTCGGGACGAAACGCGCCGGGTCCCACCGCGTTCTCGGCGATGCACAGCACGAGGTGAAGCTCGACGTGGTGGGGGCGGAGCTGGCAGAGCGCCTTGAACGCGCCGAGGGCGGCGGCGGCTCCGCCCATGTCCGTCTTCATCCCCGGCATTCCCGACTTGCCCTTGATCTGCAACCCGCCGGTGTCGTACGTGATCCCCTTGCCCACGAGCGCGATCTTCCTCACCGACCGCCCCTCCTCCGCCGCGCCGTGTGGCCGGTACTTGACGTGCACCAGCGCGGGCTCCCTGCCGTCTCGCGCCGCCGCGTCGCCCACCGCGACCAACCCGCCGAACCCGATCGCTTTCAGAGCGTCGTACCGCAACGCGTCGAACGCGACGTCCAATCCAAACGTCGGACCCGCCAGCTCCGCCGCCACCGCCGCCGCCTCACCCACGAGCGCGTCGGGGTCCATCGCCGCGGGCGGGGTGTCCACGACGCGAGACGCGAGACGCACCGCCCGGGCGACCGCGACGACGCGCGCGGACGTCTCTTCATCCAGGTCGCGCGAGAGCGTATTTGTTTGCGCCACGAGAACCGCGCCCCTCAACGCGACCCTCCCTCGCTCGACGCCGCCGCGGCCGCCGCCCCGCACGCTCTTCGCGGTGTACGTCGGGAAGTGCCGGGCGACGGCGACGGCGATGGGAACCGCGTCGGAGGTGGACGCGAGGGCGGTGATGACGCCGAGGGTTCGACCGTGCGCGGGGGGATGGACGCCGGCGAGGATCGCGTCGACGGCGTGCGCCGCCGCGGGGCAGTTGTGTCGGGACACGGCGGTGGGCAACACCCCGACGACGACGTCCTTGAGGGATCCGCCGTGTCCTTCCCACGGGACCATGATGGAGCGTTTGCCGCCGTTGTCCCCGGCCTGCACCGCCGCGACGGCCTCGAGCCACACCGTTCGGAGGGACTCCGGCAGGGACGCGACGAATCCCGGCGATCGCAGCGCGCCGCGCTTGCCGAGGATGACCACCTTGTCCGCCGCGAGCGCCGCGGAGACGTCGGCGGCGAAATCCACGGGGGAGACCGCCTCCCACTCGTCGTTCGTGTGTGGGATATCCACGGCGGGGACGGGGGGCGCGTCGGCGGAGGCGCGAGGGACGACGGTGGACGCGACGCGACGTTTCGCGCCTGTCGGGGGGGCGCCCCGACGCGCGATGGCGCGGGACGCCGCGCCGATGACCGCCGCGCGAGGCGCGGACGCGAACGCGGGGCACGACGACGTCGCCATCGCGACGCTCGCTCGAATCCTTCGAACCCGACTCCGATCGATCGCCACCGAGAGCGGGGCGCGGCGGGAAGTGGCGCCTCGCTGGCGCCCACGCTGCTTCACCAACCGAAGTAAGCCAGCTGGACAGCCAGCTGTCTCAACTGCCGGACATCGCTTGAGATCTCGAGTCGGCGTTCGCGATAAGGCGGCCGCAGTCTCTCGCAGCGCCGAGGCGACCACCTCACGTCGACGCCGGAGAACGTATCCCCGTCCGAGCCCCCCATCCGCGAGACGTTCGAACGTCGCGACGGTCATGCACGCGATCCTAGCCCCCGTCCGCGCGCTCGCGCCCGCGTCCGCCCGCCGCGTCACCCCCACCGCCAGATCTCAGCGGCGCCGCGTGGCCGTCGGGAGGACCGCCGCGAACGCCGGACCCATCGTCGCGCTCGGCGCGTCCGTCTCCGCGGGCGACGCGAACGTCGTCGATGCGAAGCACGCGCGCGCGGTGAGCGAGGTCGCGGCGCGGTGGCGGACGGAGGAGGAGGGCGCGGCGCCCGCGACACGCGCGGGCGAGGAGGAGGAGGAGTTGGACGCGACGAAGACGGACTCGACGGCGGTGGCGGCGACGGCGCTGTTCGCCGCGTTCGCGTTCGCCTTCTTCGCCGGCGTCGACCCGGCGGTCGCGGCCGATTCGCTCGACGTCGACGCCCCGTCCGAGGTCTTCTCTCTGGCGGGCGGCGAGGTCCCGTTCTGGGCCAACATGGTCAAGTACGCCAGGTTCAGCATCTCGATCATGGTCGGGTTTGCGTTCATGTTCGGTCGGACGGTGGTGGCGGCGCTGAAGAAGCCGCAGACGGCGATCCTGGTGCTCGGCGGAGGGTACGGGGCGGTGCGGTTCTTCCAGTGGACGATCGAGACGATGTCGGGGGTCAACGACCCGATGACGATGACCTACTGACGAGAGCCGCCGCGTAGTAGCCTTTAATTTTTTGCAAACGCCAAATAGAGATTTTTCGCACCGGTCTTCGTTCCTGCGTATAATAATTTTTCTCGGCGAAGCACGTCCGCAAGATGGCGCAACGAGCGCGGTTCTCCCGATCCGCCCTCTTGCCAGCTCACTGACGCGGAGGATAACAGCGCTCAATCCCTAAGCCCTGTACTCGCTTCGAGCGACGCCCGTCGGGCGCGAAACGGGGGAATAGGAGCGACCTTCCCTCCACCGTCGATACACGGGCGCGGGGGAACGCGTCCGTTTGCGCGGTTTCGCGCCAGGCGATCGCCCCACCGCGCGCGGTTCCTGGCGGTGGTTGGACCTCGGAAAATCTTGCAGAGCTGCGTCGAGCTGACGCGGCAAGGGGGTGCCCAGGAGACGGAACCGGGTTTGGCGCGCGCGTGAGGCATGGGGGCCGCGTCTCGGGCGGCGCGACGCGCGGGTTCCGAGGCGCTGCGGCGCTGGGAGGCGTCCTACTCTTCCGGTCGCGCGGGCATCGCCTCCCCGTCGCCCGTCTCGCGCGCCCCGCCAGCGCACAGGCTCGCCGACATCTTCCCGAAGAAGCTCGTCGACGACATATACCGCTCGAGCTTCAAGAGCCAGACGGGTGTGAGCCTCAAGTACATGATGGACTTCGGCGCGCAGCCCATCCAGCGGCAACTCATGGTCAGCGCGCAGTTCCTCCACAAGGAGCTCCCCGTTCGCTTCGCGCACAGGGTCGCCGAGCTCGAGAACCTCCCGCTCGGGCTCTCGTCCAAGGAGCAGGTGCAGACGGTGCGGGACTGGTACGTGGAGTCGTACGACGAGCTGAAGAAGTTCCCGCCGATCGAGAACAGGGAGGACGAGGCTAAGTTCACGACGCTGATCAAGCGGGTGATGGACAGGCACGCCAACGTGGTGCCGATGATTGCGCGCGGGGTGCTGGAGCTGAAGCTGGAGCTGGAGAGGGAGGGCGGCGAGGGCGGGGCGCGGCTGGGGAAGCGGGGCGTGGAGAACAAGTGGATGAACGACATGCCGGAGATACACCAGTTCCTGGACGGCTTCTACATGTCGCGCATAGGGATACGAATGCTGATGGGTCAGCACGTCGCGCTCGAGGAGGCGGCGGCGACGGCGCCGCAGGAGAATTACATCGGCCTCATCTGCACAAAGGTCTCCCCGGTGGCGGTCGCCAGGGACGCCATCGAGGACGCGCGGAGCATCTGCATGCGGCAGTACGGCGATGCGCCCGAGGTTGAGGTATTCGGCGACGAATCGTTCACGTTCGCGTACGTGCCCGGCCACCTCCACCAGATGCTTTTCGAGCTGGTCAAGAACTCGCTGAGGGCGGTGAGCGACAAGTACCTCGACTCCGATCAGATGCCGCCGCCCATCCGCGTGGTAATAGCGGAGGGCGCCGAGGACGTCACGATCAAGATCAGCGACGAGGGCGGCGGGATCAGGCGGTCTGGCCTGCAGCGGATATGGACGTATCTCTACACCACGGCTAACTCGCCGCTGCTGGAGATGGACGCGGACACCGGAGCGGGCCCCGCGGTGTTGGCGGGATACGGCTACGGATTACCGCTGTCCAGGCTGTACGCGCGGTACTTCGGGGGTGACCTACAGGTGTTGTCCATGGACGGGTACGGGACGGACGCGTACCTGCACCTGAACAGGTTGGGCAACATCGCGGAGCCGCTCCCGTGATTTGATTCTTATACGTGGTTCAACCACTCGTTAGGACACATTAGTCGTTTGAAACGCACATCGGACGGTGTTACGTTCGTTTCGTCTTTCAACACGCGTGCTAGAATGAGTGGGTATCGCGAGGGTGGGTAATAAAATGTGAATCGTCGCGTGCGGTCGTCTCACGCGGCGGCGATGTGAGGGGTGGGAACCAACCCGGCTGGGCACGCAACCGCCGCCGCCGCCTTCCCGTCCCCGTCGCCGTCAGCAACCGCCACGTTGAGCCCCGTGCTGAGGAACGCCGCCGCGGACGTGATCATGGCGTTCGCGAAGTAGTCGGTCATCAGCTTCGGGTCGTCATGCTCGGGGGGAGCGCCCAGGATGGCGGGCGCCACCCCCTTCGCCGCGACGTCCTTAGCCTTCCCGGGCTTTGACTTTTTCTTTTCGCTCCCCTTGCCGCCGCCGTCCCGAGACGACGATCCACCCTCCTCCCTCCCGCCCGCGTCGCTCCCCCTCGCCACGCCCTGCGCCTGCATCGCCTGCTTCAGCAACGCGGTGAGGTGCTTGTCCTCCACCGCGAGCGCTCGTTCGAGATCTTCGAGCAGACCCGCCTCCTTCTCCTCGAGGAGCGGCGGCTCATCCTTCGCGGGGACGCCCCGTTCACTCCGCGCCGCCTCCGCCCTCTCCGTCACCTCCGCGCGCACCTTCTGCAGCCGCCGCCTGCTCCGCCTCAGCGCGGCGCTCCTCCCCTTGAGATCGCCCACGAGGAGGTTGAGCCACGACAACGCGTGACCGAGCACGGCGCGCGGCTGCGTCGTCGCCACCGCGTGAACCGTCGCGTCGAACTCCTTGGCCGTCACGGCCGTCACAGCCGCCCTGGCCCTCTCCGCCGCCAGCGCCGCGACGACCGGGTCCGACCTGGTCCTCGCCGCCCGCGATGGAGCCGCGCCCTCGTCCTCGGCCGCCTTGGCCACGCCGCCGCCGGCGCGCCGTCGCTTGCCGTCGCCCCAGCCGGATCTGGGCGCGTCGGGTGCCGTCGGGTGCCGTCGGGTTCCGTCGTCGCCCGCCGCGTTGAGGTTGACGGGCCTGAGGGGCGATGCCGCGGGGTTCTGCCTGGGGCGGGATCCCTTGGGGAGCATATTCGCCGCCACGCCCAGATCCCGCGCCAGCGTCGGGCTCTCCTCGGTGGCCTCGAGGAGCATGGCGAGACCCGCGAGCGCGCCGGATCCCGGGGAGGTGATCTCCCTCGCGGCGGCGGCGGCGGCCATGGCCTCGACGACGGCGGATTCGGGTACCGGGGATTGGCCGATGAGGGCCGCGGCGCCCGGGGAGCTCAGCGCGGCGAGGGCGATGGCGCTGAGAGGGGCTGAGGCATCCGGCCTCTTCCCCCTGGCCGCGGGCCTCGGCGCGGGAACCGCCGGGGGTTTGGACCTGCCGGCCTTAGAAGATCTACTCGTAACAGACTTCTTCGCGGCCGCGGCGGGCTTGGAGCCTGCCGCGGGCGGGTTGGGCCTCGCGCGCTTCGCCGGCGGGGGAGAGGTGAATCTGTTTGGCTTTGAAATCTTCCTCTTCGCTCGGCCCTCGCTCACGCCGCTGACGGCGGGAGGAGGCGTCGCGGCGGGCGCGACGGCGGGCATGCTTCGAACTTCGCGATGTCAGGGGACCACCCGCACCGCTTATCGCGCCGGACGAGTTCGGCACGCGCGTTCGCTTGTACCCTATCCGGTTCCGGTGGGTTCAATTTTTGAATTGTTTCGCGCAGTTTGGAACCTGTCCGCCCGCAAGGTCGGTCGATTTCTATTAGGGTTCGACGCGTTCACGCGCGCCGTCACACGCCCGTCGCGACCCGCCGGATTCGGCGCGCCGGTCCGTTCTCCCCAGCCCTCGAGGGCGTCGCCAAAGCCGGTGTTTCGCGTCCCGCCCGCGTGCGTACCCCGCGGACAACGCGCTTTCAGATCCATCCGCGGAAGTTAACAACACCAGTCTTTCCGGGATGGGGGGCCCCGACGCGCTGGACCACTCGGTGGCGTTCCTCAAGCAGAGGGACGGGCTCGATAAGACGCTGAAGCTGATGCGATACGTCTCGTCAATAGCCGCGTACAACATCCTGGCGGATGATCAGAGCTCGGTGACGGGCACCAAGCTGCGAAAGCTGGACAAGAGCACCGGCATCACGCGCAAGTACCTGAAGCTCGGAAAGTTCCTGGGCAACCTCAAGGAGCTCAGGGCGCTTCTGCGCGCGGGGGAGATCGCGTCCAGGCAAAGGATAGCCCCCGCCGGGAACCGAACCCCCGACGCGGCGCTCGCTTCCGCGGCCGCCTTCGCCAACCGACTCAACATCGCCTCGCAGCTCGCGCAGCTCGTGTACAACTTCGCCGAGCAGCTCAACTGGGCGGCGAAGATTGGCCTCATCCGCGACGCGCGCAGGCGGAGGAAGATCGAGCGCTGGACGTCCGTCGCGGAGCTCGCCACGTACGTGTTCACCATCAACGTCTCGATGCTCACGCTTTGGCGATGCGCGCAGCGGGAGACGCGGGCGAGACGGGAGTACCGCGACCGGGGCCGGCGGAAGAAGGACGACGACGCGGGCGACACAGCTGGCGTCCCGTCGCCGCTGCGACTCCTCCGAGGGTTGGGTCTGGGCGCGAGACACGACTCGGAGACGTCCACGGGCAGCGACGCGTCCGTGAACGACGACGGATCCGGGTGCGACGGAACGATACGCACGGAGCGGGACCTGGCCCGTGCGCTCGAAGTCATCGCGAGAGAACGCACGAGCGCGGTGTTGGCTCTTGTCGCCGACTGCGCCGACGTGTTGGTGTGTTTCGGGGATGTGCGAGACGTGCGGGCGCTGACGGCGCCGGGGACGGTGAACGCGATGGGGCTGGTGTCGGCGTCGTGCGGCGTGGTGGACAAGTGGAGGGCGACGAAGGTTTGAGACGGCTTGGCGAGAGCGTCCTCGTTGTCTTTAGCATCTACACAGAGTCGACTCGTCGCCGCGAAACTAAACAACCGCCGACGCAAAGAGATGGACCCATCGGACGCGTCACCCGTAAGTTACTTGTTCACGGCGGACTTGAACGCGGAGCCAGCCTTGAACTTGGGGGCCATGGAGGCCGGGATCTTGATCTTCTGGGTGGGGTTCTGGGGGTTGACGCCGGTGCGCGCCGCCCTGGCGACGGACTCGAAGGACCCGAAGCCCTGGAACGTGACCCTCTCTCCAGCCACCACGGCTCCCTCGATGCCCGCGAGAAGGGATTTCAACGCGATCTCAGCCTGCTTCTTGCTGATGCCAGCCTCGCTGGCCATGAGGTCCACGGCCCAGGCCTTACCGTTGGCGCCGCTGGACGCGTTGCGCGCCGTCTGGAAGACGGAAGCGTTGCGAGCGAGGGCGTTGCGAAGCTGGGCGAACATCTGCGAGGACGGGGGGGGGAACGTCAGATGATGAGCAGGGAGAAAACGCCGGTTCCCCCGAAGGAACGCCGGGAATCGCGCGAACGCCGCCGGCACGTAACCGGACGTGCGTTGGAACGCCTCTAACGTGCCCAATGGTCCGCGTAAAACCGTCGGAGGTCGGCGAAGGGTCGACTCCGCGGATACCCGGGCGACCCAGGCGCGACCCGGCATTTTGGCGCCTTTTTCGTTTTCAATCGGACGCGACGAGCGGGGTGACGACTGAGCGCGCTCGCGCCGCACGCTGGCACAATCCCGCGTCGGCGTCGACGTCGACGGCGGCGGGATCGATGTGACGTATCTCGGGACGCACCTTGCGGGTGATGAACGTGCGTGCTGCTAGTGGGGGCACCGTCGTGTTGGTTCGGGCCCTTCCCGGCGGTCCGCGGTCCGGGAAAATTTGAGCGCGGTTTTGGTTTACTGAATTACGAGACGCCCGAACTCTTATGAGCATTTAGAATAATAAGGCATCGTAATTGACTTGTGATTCGTAACTGTTTGCTTGTGAGGGCGAGAAAACGAGATATTTTGGTCGGCAAGCCTCCAACTGTAATAATTCACCCCGTCGGATCAAAGCTGAGAGCACCAGCTACCGCACACGAAGATCGCAGGCGAGTCGGACCCAAGGCATGGGTCCGGCGTGCTGATAGAGCGCGCGAGTAGCTAACGAGCCACCACCGAGCCGGCACAGGCCGCGCCAGGTGACCGAACAACACCCCCAAATCCACCCCTGTGAATGTCAGGAACAGTCGGATCGGTTGAGACCTTGTGCAACCAACTCGTCAACTGGGGTTACAGTCCTCGCGGGCCTGGTGCCTCCGCGGGGTCGCGCGGCCGCGCGATGACCGCCGGGAGCTCCGCTCGTCGCGCGCTGGCGCGGCTGGCGCGCGCTAGGTTTCCGCCCGGACGCGCGAGGGTTCCAGCTCCCGCGTTCGCCTCCTCCTCCTCCAATCAGCCCCATTGGGAGGGCGGCGGCGGGGGCGGCGCGCCCAACCAAGGGCGGAGGGATCGAGGCGCGAACGTACCTCCGGCGGCATCCGATCCGAGGGCATCCAGCTTCGCGGCGCGCGCGTGGATCTCCTCCGAGGCGGACGCCGTAGCGGACGCCGCCGCCCCGACCGAACGAAAGAAATCACCGAAATCACGAAAGAACGGGGGAGGGACCTCCGCGAACGGCCGCACGGCGCGAACCGAGAACGGAGGACCCGTCGTGGAGCTGTGGGGTGACGATGCGGACGGCGGCGTGGACGTTCCCCCGCCTCCGCCCCAACGCCAGGCGCAGCAGCAGCAGCAGATGAGGGGCGAGACGCTCAGCGGAGAGATCCGGCGGGTCACCTTCCACAACCCCGACAACCAGTGGACCGTCGCGAGGCTCCTCGTCTCGAACTCCCACACGGACGCCCTGCCGATCGGGGCCACCGCCGCGAACAACAACATGCCAAAGTACAAGCAGCGCAAGAGCAAGAAGGGCGCCAAGGCGGACAAGGTGGTCACCGTCGTGGGTCACATCCCGGGCGTCGCGGAGGGTCAGTTTTTGGAGATGCGGGGCGAGTGGCGCGAGGTGGACAAGTGGGGCATGCAGTTCCAGCTCAGCGCCACGCCGGTCGAGGTGACGCCGCAGGACGAGGACGCCATCCTGCGGTACCTCGCCGGCGGGGCCCTCCCCGGCGTGGGTAAGGTCACCGCCGGTAAGCTCGTGTCGCATTTCGGAGCCAAAACCTTTGAGGTTTTCGACTCCCCCGACGCCGTCGCGCTTCTCGTGACCTGCCCGGGCATAGGCAAGAAGACGGCGGAGAAGCTCAAGGGCAACTGGGACGAGACCCGCGGACGACGCGACGCCATCGTCTTCCTGGAGCGACACGGCGTCGCGCCCGCGCTCGCGCAGAGGGTCGCGGCGCAGCACGGGACCAAAACGGAGGAGCGGGTTCGCGCCGACCCGTTCGGGTCGATGACCGGCGTACGCGGCGCCACCTTTCACCGGTGCGACGCCCTCGCGGCGAGGCTGGGTAAGAAACCCGATGACCCCGCGCGGCTGGCGGCCGCGATGCTGCAGGTTTTGCAGTCCACCGCCGTGAGCGAGGGGCACGTGTACGTGCCGTGGGCGCATATAAAGGAGGGCGTGGGTCGCGTGCTGGGCTCGCAGCAGTTCGCGTCGCTGCGCGAGGGCGCGCTCGAGGAGGCCGCGGACGTCCTCAGGGCGCGCGGGGACGTCGCGAGGTTCGAGCTCACGCCGCCCCCGCCCGGCGGGAGGGATTCGGCCGGCGGGAGCGTTTGGGAACGAAGCGGCGTGTTCGCCTCGGTGCTACACGACGCGGAGGCTTTCGTAGCCGCCGACATCGCCGCTCGACTTCGCCGCGAGCGAAGGGAGCCGGACGTTCCCAGGGTCCGTCGCTGGCTCCAGGCGGCCGCGGCGAAGGAGGGATGGAGGCTGCTATCGCCCGCGCAGGAGGCTTTCCTCGACCTCGCCCTACGCGAGCCCATCAGCGTGCTCACCGGCGGACCGGGCACCGGAAAAACCTTTGCCACGCACATCGCGGTTCGGCTGTGGCGCGCGATGGGACGCAAGGTGCTGATGTGCGCGCCCACGGGCCGCGCGGCGCAGAGGCTCGCGGAGATTGCCACCGCGGGGCGTCGCATGTCCCAGCCCGTGCAGTCCAGCACCATCCACAGGCTGCTGGAGACGAGGAAGGGGCGCAACAAGTCCGGCAGCGACGAGGACGACGACGACGCCAACGACCAGACGTCTTCGCTCTCTTACAAGGGCGACTTCGCGAGGAACAGGAGCTCACCGCTCGACGCGGACGTCGTGGTCGTCGACGAATCGTCCATGCTCGACCTGCCCCTGTGCGCCGCGCTCCTCGACGCCATCAAGCCCGACGCGCAGATTGTCTTTGTCGGCGACGCCGACCAGCTGCCAAGCGTGGGGCCCGGTTCCGTCCTCGGCGACGTCCTCGCGTCCGGCGCCGTCCCGGCCGTGCAACTGCGCGACGTGTTCAGGCAGGCGGAGCAGAGCGGGATCGTCCGGTCTGCGCACGCCATCAACGGCGGGTCTCTCCCCGTCGTGCCCACCAGGCGATTCGACCCGGCTGTCGGGGACATCGTAGAAACCAACGATGATCATACCGACGACCATCACGCGCAAGGGACTCCGCTCGCGATGCCTTTTGGGGGCCACGGCGAGGTGACGTACGAGACGCAGACGTGGGACGGCGCCGACTGCGTGTGGGTGACGCTGCCGGACGACTCTCCCGCGGGGTACGAGGGCGCGCTCGAGGCGCTGTTCCGCGGCGCGCTCCCGGCGCTGCGGGGCTTGGACCCCACCGCGGATCTCCAGGTGCTGACGCCGTTCCGCCGGGGCCCCGCGAGCACGCAGCAGCTCAACGCGTACCTCCAGGCCAGGCTCAACCCGCCGGGCAGTGGGCGCCTGGAGACGCGCGTCGGGGACGTGACCATCCGCGAGGGAGACAGGGTGCTCCAGCAGAGGAACGACTACACGAAGGAGGTGTTCAACGGGGATCTCGGCACCGTCGTCGCCGTTGACGGCGACGGGGGCGTTCGCGTCGTCTTCGGAGGCGCCGCCGCCAATTCGAAACAAGCATCCGACGCACCCGAGGATGAACATGGATCGAACGACGACGCGTTGTCATCCCCGAACGAGGACACCGTCGATCGAGCGCTCGCGTCGCTCAAGCACGGCGGCCGCGAGGTGTCATACACCAGGACGGATCTGAGGGACCTCATACCGGCGTGGGCGCTCACCGTGCACAAGGCGCAGGGGAGCGAGTACCGCGCCGTGGTGCTGACGCTGGCCAACGCGCACAGGCCGCTGCTGAGGCGCGAGCTCGTGTACACGGCGGTGTCCCGAGCGAAGGAGGTTCTCGTGGTGCTCGCGCCGCGGCAGGCGCTGGAGACGGCGGTGAACTCTGTGGGAACAAACAGGCGAAACACGACGCTGGCGAGGCGACTGGCGCCGCTGGCTCCGAGCGCTCCCAGCTGCCCGGCGACGGCGGCCATCGCCGCGGCGGCCGACGAGGCGGAGCGCAGGAACGCCGGCGGCGGCGTCGAGGAGGAGGCCTAGAGCTAGTGCCTCGCCGCTGCGACGACGGTTTATCATAATCAGGTATCACCGGTTTTACCTTTGCGTCATAACACCCGTGACTACTCAGGCGCGCTCGTTCATGACCGCGTCGTCATCTCATCATAGTCTACTGAACATGAGCTTACGTTACAAACACTGATCTCATCACTCGGTTTGAACCGAACCAGGGGTTGATCTCTCGCCCCCAAACGGACCAAACATAGTGCTAACACTTAAAGGAAAACTTTTTTTGTTGTGTCACCCCGGAGCGCCGGCTCCGACCCGAACCGAAATGAATGGGCTCAACTCACCGCCGAGGCGTCGCGGCTGCTGCTTCGACGCGTCCTTTACCAGCCGGTCTTGCGACCCTCAGCCTTGGCGCGCTCCCTCGCCTGGCGCGCGATCTCCTTCGCCTCCGCGGTGCTCATCCTCCGCTTGGCGCCGCGCTCCGGGAGCCGAATGCCGTTAGCCTTTTGAAACGCGAGCACGTGGTTCATGAGCTCCACGCGATCGCTTCCGGAGTACCTGTCCACAACCTTGCCGTCGGCCAGGAAGACGAAGGACGGGACGGTATCGACGCCAAACTCGCGCGCGATGTCGGCCGTCTCGGCGTTCTTATCGATCGCCATGCGCGCCCACCGGGTGAACCCCTGCGTGTTTCTCGCGAGGGAGAGCACGGCGGGGAAGATGTGGAGGCACCCGTGCGGGGCATCCTTGTCGACGCCGATGTCCACGATGGCGAGCTGCTTTTCGCAGGGGACGTCCATGCCCGCATCGAAGCCCGGGAGGGGACCGGTGGGGGCCGCGCACGATTCGATAAAGTTGCCGAGGTCGTTGCGGCTGTTGATCTCGGTGACATAATCACTGACGTTGAGACCTGCGGCGCCCTGACCGCCGTAGTAGAGGACGCCCTCGGAGAGCTCCGCGGCGACGCCCGCCCCGGCGCCGACGTGCTGCCACATGAGGTCATCATGCTGCGGTGGTTAAGAGGGAGGTGCGGGTCGGTTCGGTCAGTTCGCGTCGGAATCGGGTCGCCCGCGTCGCGGCGACTGAGGTTGTTAGTTCAGTGAATTGAATTGGTGGGGCGCCCGATTGGGGCGCTTGATCGGGCCGTGGGATCTGGCGCGTACCTTCCAGTACTGGTAGGTGGGGAACTTGGTGATGTTCAGCTCCTTGGCGATCTGGCGGGTCTCGCCGGACTCGAGGACCTCGACCCTGAGGAAGACGACGTTGTCCGCCTCGCGGGCGATGCGCGCGAGGGACGCGGAGAGCTGCCTGCACTGCTCCTTGTTGTTCTCGGTTCCCGCGACGTTGTTGCGGTCCCAGACATCGTCGCTCATCACGCACTCCTCCTCGGACTCGATGGCGAGCATGATGAGCTTGTCGCCCGCGAGGGTGAACGCGGCGTCGAGCTCGGCGAGGCTGTGGATCTGCTTGGTCCTGCTGTCGACCTTGAGCGACTCGGCCTCGCGCCTGGCCTGGACCGAGTCGTATCCCGCGCTCATGCACACGGTGGCGCGAGGGTTGCGAGAGGAAGGGGCCCGCCTCCTGGCCTGCGCGACGCGACGCGCCACGGGGGCCATGACGGCCGATGAAGCGAGTTGGGCGGCCATTGTTATCGGATGTTTATGCTGTGTTCGCACCGGGTCGGGCGATGCCGTCGACGTATCGTCGCGAATGACGCGCCGCGTCGGGGCCCGATCTGTGATATCTTTTTGGAGTTGCTGAGTCAGGATGGTCCAACGTGTTATGCGCTCACTAATTGCCCATAGGAAAAATTTGCACGCATAAAAGCTGCAGATACGAGTGGCAAATCCCTGCAGATATTCTTTCGCCCCAGCCGGGCGCTCGATCGCGACGCGGCCGCACCCGCGTGTGTGGGCTCTCGCTTTGGCATTTTGGCTGCGCGGGGAGAAAAGGGTTGGGCGAGCCCTCGGCGCGAGGCAGTCGGCGGAGGCCCCGGGGCGGAACCTCGAGGCGAGGGCGAGCACGTGCGCGAAGGGACACACGTAGTCCGAGGCAGCAGCGTGGGATCCATCGGAGGAATCGCGCGGGGGAGGACTCGGGGGACGCGCCGGTGATGTCGGGCGGGATCGCGCGCCGTTGTCTGGGTCAGGGGATCGAGGGCCGATCGCTGCTGCGGCGGTTGGCGGGCGACGCCGCCCAGCGGATGGGGCTGAGCAGGACGTTCGGCGGGGCGACCGCGGCGCACTCGTCGCAGGGTTTGAACTCCTTCCTGGACGGCACCAGGTTCGGACCCAAGGAGACGGCGGACAAGGAGCCCGTGGGCAGGGCGTGGGAGACGAGCGAGCTCCGGCTGAAATCCTTCGAGGATCTGCAGGGGCTCTGGTATGTGCTGCTGAAGGAGAAGCACATGCTCGCGACGGAGAAGTACGCCGCCCGCGGGTCCAGGGTTCGGATGAGGGCCCCGCACAGGATCAAGATGGTCCGACGGAGCATGGCCAAGATCAAGACGGTGCTGACGGAGCGCGTCGACGAGGTCGCCGGCGACGACCCGGAGCTTCGCAGGAAGTTCATGGCCGTCATCAACGCCAAGTGACGACGCCGCCGCCTGTACGTTCGACGAAACACGGCACGACGACTCGTTCGATTAGATCAATAAAAGCTACCATAACGCACCGTGACGCGACGACTACTCACAGCGCGCCGAGCTCCTTCCCCGCCACGAACTCGATCACCTTTGGCACCGCGCCCTGCAGCGCCTTCGCCGCGGCGCCGAGGTTCTCGAGGAACTCATCCTGCGTGGGCTTGTCCCCGTCCACGATGTCCGTGATGGCCTTCACCGCGAGCAGCGGGACGTCGAACATGGCACACACGTGTGCGATACCCGCAGCCTCCATCTCCTTCACGCTCGCCTCGTTCTTCTTGAGGGATTCGACGTCGACGTCCGGCGCGTCGAGGGAGTTGCCGGTGGACACGACGCCGGGCTTGAATCCGGTCTCCAGCCTCAGCGCGGGGCACGGGGCGGCGTCCGCGTGTCCGACGCCGTAGGCGTCGAATCCCGGGATGGGGATTCTTCTGTCGTGGTTCTTGAACGCGGTGGCGAGGTAGACGTCGCCGATGGCGCCTCCCATGGCCTTGAAGCCCCCCGCGGTGCCCGCGTTGATCAGGAGATCGGGCTTGAGGTGTTCGCAGATTTGGTAGGCGGTGAGCGCCGCCGGGACGGTGCCGACGGAATCGACCCCGAAGCCCTTGGCCTCGCCGTTGCAGCACACGTGCACGGTGGCGTCGCCGACGGCGCCGCTGAACACCTCTGCCGGGATGGGGCCCGGGAAAGGGCTCGGCTCCGCCTTCTTCAGCCCGAGATGCTCGACGAGCGGCGCAGCCTCAGCCTTCATGGCGATGATCACCGCGATGGTCTTGACTGGAGCCATCCTCGGTTGACTTTAGCGTTATCGACGGACCGAACGGACCGAGTCGTGACGAACGTGCGTGAGCGGCGGACTCTGCCTCCCCGCGCGTGCCCTGAAGTGGAGCGCGGACCCCTCGGACCAAAGTCGGCGTAATCTAAAAAGGCACGCTCGGCGGTGTCGTGAATTTTCGTGGACATGCTTTCGACGCTTCCCACCAAGTGTTACGCTTCCTCGCGACCCGTCGCTACGTGGCGCTATTTGCCCGTGAACTCCATCACCTTGCTCTTCACCGTCCTCCACTTCTTGCTCACCGCGACGGTCACGTCCCCTCGCTTGCCCGGGTCTCCCCTCGCCGCGCTCCTCGCCCATCCGAGCAGACCCTCGAGGCTTCCGTACTCCGAACCAGGAAGCCTCGACCACGGGTTGGCGCCCTCGCCCTGCAGGTCCAGCGCCGCGATCATCAACGCCCTGCCCACGTCGTTGAGCACCTCGGGGGTGTACTTGACCGGATGCAGGCTGCGCGAC
>MDTA01103632.1_pt1 | contig 18545 bp, 18 predicted proteins | sample 811151 | NCBI WGS metagenome assembly MDTA01 (sample SAMN05326648, study PRJNA326480) | marine metagenome | isolation source: seawater | place: Indian Ocean: South | collected 2010
CTATAGCAACTAAATCCTAAACTAATTTCTTTTCCAGCTAAAGTAACTCCCTCATGACATGGGTTATAGTCAAATTTTATATTTTTGTTTTCTAATGTATTTAAATAAGAAACAACACCTTCTGTTAAAGATTGAGATGAGATATTATTTAAATGCTTTATTTTCATATAAACCTATTAATCTGTGTTCACTAAATTCCACTAATTCAAAATTTTGACTGTATAAAATTTCATTAACTTGAACAATTGTTGAGTTTTCATTTTTTCCTCTTTCATGCCCATAATCAACAGCAATATAATTTATTTTAGGAAGAGTGTTTAAAGAACCTTCTATAACCTCAGGTTCAAAACCCTCAGCATCTATTTTAAATAATTTTATTTTTTCTGGTAATTCTACTTTATCTAATTCAATGGTTGAAATTAATGTAGATTTTGTACCTCCAAAATCAACTAAAGAACTATTTCCTCCCACATTATCAAGATAAAATTCTTGATTTTTAGTTTTGTTAGATAGAGCCTGGTTGTAGAAGGTATTTCTTGGCTCCGGATTGTTGAGCTTTAAACAATTAAATGTTTCAATATCTGGTTCAAAGCCAATATAGTTAATATTTTTATTCCTAAACTTAAGTGACATATTTAGTTCTCCAACATTAGCTCCACAATCAATAACAATATCGTTTTCTTTAAAATCAATGTAATTTAAGCAATAAGAGGAATATAATTTTTCAAGTTGAAGATCAAAATTATTTACCATTCTTAAAATCCTTTTATTCGGATATGAAATAATTCCAATTTTTTCTAAATTTTTTTTATAAAGATTGTCTTCAAAATAAATTTTTGTTTTTTCTCTATAAAAAAAATTAATTAACCTACAAAAAAAAGTTTTATTTGAATTTTTAATGATAAAACTTAATAATTTTCCTTTAATGATAAACATAAATTTTTGAATTGAATTTAACTGAGTTGTATCTATGCCTCTAAACATAAAAGGGGGGAGATTTATTATGTAAGGTAACATGTACTTCATTACTCTTCAGTATAATAATTGAAAGATTATTATTATTTTACAGAAAATGAATCATTGAATTAATTGGTTATGTCTAAAAATAAAGTTTTAGTTTTTGGGAGTAATGGCTTGGTTGGGAAGTCGTTAATTAGGGTACTTTCTAATTCAGATAATGTAGGCGAGTTGGTCCCCTCTACAAGAAATGACACAAATTTGTTTTCATTAGAAGAAACAAAAAAAACAATTTCCAGTGTTAATCCTTCAATAATAATTAATGCTGCTGCAAAAGTAGGTGGAATCTACGCAAATAATACAAAACGTACTGAATTTATCCTTGAAAATCTTAAAATAAATATGAATATCCTTGAAGCATGTGTTCAAAATAATGAAATCAAAATTATAAATTTAGGTAGTAGTTGTATATATCCTCTTAATGCAGAGAATCCTATTGGTGAAGAAAGTCTTTTAACAGGAAAGCTTGAACCAACTAATTCCCCATATGCTATAGCTAAAATATCAGCTATTGAAATTGGAAGATCCCTTTCAAAACAATACGGACACAAGGTGCTAAACCTTATGCCAACTAACCTCTATGGACCAGGAGATAATTTCAGCGAAAAAGATAGTCATGTAATTCCTGGTTTAATTTACAGAATGCACCATGCTAAATTAAATGGTGAATCATCATTTAATATTTGGGGCTCAGGAAAGCCATTGCGAGAATTTTTATATGTCGATGACCTTTCTAAAGCAATTCAGTTTTTAATAACCAATGAAATTAATGATGACCTTATAAATATAGGTAGTGGTCATGAAATCTCTATATTTGATTTATCTAAATTGATTAAAGAAATAATTGGGTATGATGGAAAACTTGTCTTTGATGAATCTATGCCAGATGGCAATCCTAGAAAGCTTATTGACTCAAGTAAAATAAATAATCTTGGTTGGATGCCAGAAGTTGAATTAAATGAAGGTTTAAAATTGAGCTACGATTGGTACTTAGAGAATTATTAAAATATTTTTAGGTTGGATTTTCCCATGTAGGTTCTATAAGCCCTTCCTCAAGAAGTACTTTTTCTCTTTTCGCAAGATTAAGATCACTTTCAAGCATCATCGAAACAAGGTCTTCAAAACTTGTCTCCGGAGCCCATCCAAGTTGTTTTTGTGCTTTTGAAGAGTCTCCAAGTAAAAAGTCTACTTCATTTGGTCTAAAGTATCTTTCAGATGTTTCCACATGCTTTTCCCAATCCAGGTCTAACTTCTTAAATGCTTCTTGAAGAAACTCTTTAACTGTATATGTTTCTCCAGTAGCTAAAACCCAATCATCTGCTTTTTCATATTGCATCATTAGCCACATTCCATAAACATAATCTCCAGCAAAACCCCAGTCTCTTGATGCTTCTAAATTTCCTAGAGTCAATTTTGACTGTAAGCCAAGTGATATCCTTGTCGCCGCTCTTGTTATTTTTCTTGTTACAAAAGTTTCTCCCCTATGGGGTGATTCATGATTGAACAAAATACCATTAACACAAAATAGATCGTAGGAATCTCTATAAATTTTTGTTATATCATGTGCAAAAACTTTAGATGCAGCATAAGGACTTTTTGGGTCAAATAACGACTCTTCATTAAGGGGTTCTTTGCTACCACCACCATACATTTCAGAAGATGAAGCTTGATAAAATTTTATATCTTTATCTGAGTTTCTAATTGCTTCTAGTAGAGACAAAGAGCCAAGCGTTCCAGTTTGACTTGTATACACAGGGTTTTTAAACGAAACAGCTACGTGTGATTGAGCAGCTAAGTTATAAATTTCATCAGGTTGGATTTTAATTATTAAAGAATTTAGAGAAGTTGAATCCAGCAAGTCTGAATAATATAGGCTTAATTGCCCCTCACTCTGATATTTAGACATAAGAGAATCTATACGTGACGTGTTTAATGACGAAGATCTTCGAATTATTCCATGGACTTGATACTCTTTTTCTAAAAGCATTTTTGCTAAATAGTATCCGTCTTGTCCTGTTATTCCAGTTATGAAAGCTGACTTACTCATGTGCTTATTCTATTCAGATATTAAATCTATTCTAATAATTTAATATCATCACGATGAAAAATGAAGTGAGCTAAAAATGAATAATATATCATTGGGTACTGTACTCCTTCCATAGTTACGTCAAGTGAAGATACAAAAAAACTGGGTAGTATATATCCTAAAATTTTGAAGTTATTATTTTTCTGATACCAGTAGTAAATAAGTGAACCATGAAATAATATGAAAATAAATAATTGGATTAGCCCCCCTCTAGCAAGAATATTTACAAAATAATTATGCACATTCTCATTAAGACCATCTCGTCCTAGTCTTCCTGGTGCTGAGGGATCTGTCATTACAGGAATAATTTCTCTATAACCATAACCAACTAATAGTTGATTCTTTATGTTTAAATCTTCAATTACATCTTGCCAGATATCCAATCTCCAATCAGTTGTTTCATCAGTTGAAGTTATTCTTCCATCTTCTATATAAAAAGATAAAAATGCCTGGATGGTTTCTTTCTTTTCTAATACTTCAGTAACATTTGAGGAGACAGCTCCAACTGAAATGATTGGTTCTGTTTCTCTTGTTGAAAAATCTACCCCATTAACCCTGTAGCTAGACATGACAAAAAGTAAAGAAAATAAAAGTAAAAATACGAATGAAGGCTTCTTTTGTTTAAATATAAATTTTCTTGAATTGTAAATCTCAAAACATATATACATGAAAGCTCCTACAGCAGAACCCCTACTTTGTGTTAATAAAAATGGTAAATACAAACCAGATGAAATTGTAAAGTACAATAATCTATTTTTTTCATTTCTTAAAATAAATCTATTTAAAAAATTAATAGAAAGATAAACCAAGAAAGCATCGGATGCCTTAATAAACTGAAATTTGTCTGAATTTTCTTTAAAAAAATCTATTATAAAATTTGGATAATTACCTGTTGATATAACATAAACAATAAATGGGGTAAGTAGAAGAAATTTAGAATATGAAGACTCAAAAAATTTTTTGTCCAGTAAAAGAGAACCTATAAACAAAAAAGATATAGACCATATGTATGAGCTTGTTCTGTAAGCATAAGTTGATAAAAGATTTGAATTTGAAATTAAAGCTATTGGTAAAAAAGATATCAATATCAACTTATACGAAATATATTGAGCATCGTTAAGATAAGTTACCAAATTATTTTTTTTGGAAAACAAAACAAATAAGGAAGCTAGAAGAGAAGCAAGAATAATAAACTCTCCGAACCTAAAACCTAAAACATATATACCGACAAAAGATCGGGCAAAACACATTGAAAAGAAAAGTAACAAAAAGAAAGAGAATTTTACTGCATTCTCAAATTTTCTATATATTCTCAAAACGATTTTCATAAATTCCAATAAAATAAAACAATCATCTATATCTAATCATTGTTAGATAATATTTTTTCTTTAATTTATAAATAAAATTATTTTTTTGTTCTTTCTGTTTTTGTTTATTATCTTTATTTGATTTTAGTAATTTATTGAACAATTTCATATACTCATTTGACATCAAATCCGAATTATATGGGTAGCTTTTCATTTTTTCTTGATATTTATCATAGTTTTTTATAATTTCTTCAAGCTTAGTTTCAAAATTTAAAGGATTAAATTTTTCCCCAAAACCATCGCAATACTCTGGTATTCCCCCACTATTAATATATAAAATTGGTAAACCACACTGTGCAGCTTCTATGTGATGGTTGCCTGAAGGTTCATTTAATGAGCCTGTTAAATAAAGATGGCTTTTCTTGATTTCTTTAGCTAACTTTTCACCAGATAAAGGATTCGAAACATTAGTATTTTTGAATTTAAATTTCTTTGGTAAATTACCAATATAATTAAATTCAATTTTATTTTTATAGTTATCTGAATCAAGCAATTCATCTAATTTTTTGTAGATTTCAAAACCTTTGTTCCAATTTGCACCCCAATGATGAGTAACAATTTTTATTTTTGATTTTTTATCCCAGGGAATAAAGTTTGAGTCATTAAAAATCTCACTATTTGCTCCAGCTAATATTACTGTGCTTTTTTTTTCACTTATTCCCAAGTTTACAAATAAGTTTTTTAACCATTTACTAACAAAAATTGTATGATCTGCAACCCTATTTGCATAAAGTAAATATGAGTTTAAATAATTCGTACCTTTCCTTTCGTCACATTCGTTTACTCTGTGAATAACTACTACTTTATTATTTATATATTTTTTATAGTTGAGAACTTCATTGTTTGTAAAAGCTGAAGATTCCGATGTTTTCCTGGGTTCGGTGATTAGGATTATATCTAAATCATCCTGTTTTAAATCAAAAAATACTTCATGACCTTCCTTCAAAAGAAATTCACTCAAATTTATAGCAAAAAGGTTACCCCCACCCCATGGACCATTTTTAATTTTTGTTCCAATACTAATTTTCATTTATCTCTTTCAAAATTTTAAAATAACTATCGAAACCTTCTGGTATTTTCATTTGTGTTATCTTTTCAGAAGAAAAATTGATATTAGGAACAGCAATTTGGTAATTGTCCATATTGAATATTGAATCTTCAGATAAAAGTTGAGAAGCCAAGCCAACATTTGTTGATAATATAGGTGTTTCTGTCATAATGCTTTCTGGAATAGCCTGTGGACCACCTTCTACTCTTGATGCAACTATATATAAATCTAGACAATTATAAAGTTCATTTAATTTTTTAAATGATGCCATTTCAATATATTTATATTTAATTTTGTGTAACTCAAGATTATTTATTAAATATTGTCTTCGCTTTCCTGATAATAAGATTAATAAATTAGGCTGTTTGTCTCTTAGGTGTAATATTATTTCTAAAAATTGATCAGGGCCTTTAGAAAGCTTAGGTGAAACTAAATCACTACCTTCAGTATCTCTTTGAAAAGAGCCAACAACATATGAATCTTTTTCAATACCATACTTTTTTCTTAAATTTCCTTTATCTTTAATTGGGTACCAAATTTTTGGGTTTACCCAAAACGGAACTGAATAAATATTTTTATTAGTAAGATTTTCTAGCTGGTATTTTGTAGAATCTGAAACTGCATGATAACTATGAACGTATTGATCAAGCTCATAAAAGTTTTTTTCTTCTTCTTTGTTGAACTTTGAATAATCTATATGGTGTAAAGTACACAAAACTTTTTTTTCTTCTAAATTATTTTTATTTAACTTCATCCAGGTCCATGGAGAAATAATCCAAATTAAATCACTTTTCTTTACTCGATTAGTCGATATTTTTCTGTTGTATTGATACCATTCATCTCTAAACCTATCAACAACCCAGTTTTCGTTTGCTTTATTTAAATAAACAGTAAATTTGCTCATAATTGTTTCTTACTAATGTTTGCGTAAAATTTTTGAATATCTTTATATTTTGTTGAAATGTTATTTTTCATATTTATGTTATACAATGCTTTTTTATCAATTTTCACCTTAAATCCATTATTTAGTAAGTCACTAATTAATTTATAGTCTTGAGAAAAATAGAAAAATTCGTCATAACCTCCAATTGATTCAATAACATTTTTTTTTGTCAATAGTGTTCCGTGTATAAATGGATTTTTATATTTTGTGACAAGTTTTAATGGAAGATAATAAGATAAATTTGGTATTACTTTACTTGTTTCCTGAACATATGCTCTAGAATAACATGCATCAAGTTTGTAATTTTTGAGAAAATTTATTTGAGTTTCTATTCTAAAATCTACACTTGTATCATCTGAGTCATGTCTTGCAATGTAAAATCCTGTTGCTTGATTTATTAACTTATTTAAGGATCTTGTTAATCCTAAGTTTATTTCATTTCTGAAAAGTTTTATTCTTTTATCTTTGTGTGATAGTTCTTTACAAATATCAAAGGTATTGTCAGTAGAGCAATCATCTAGAATCAATATTTCAATGTCTTTATATGTTTGAGATTGCATACTATTTACAGACTTATTAATATTCTTCTCATCGTTAAATACCGGCATTATAAAGGAAACTTTTTGATTTTTATTCATGCAAGATTGTTTCATATTTTTTAAATAGATTTTTTTGATTTAATTTATCTTCAATAAATTTTTTGTTTTTATATCCTGAATCTTTAAGAAGATTATTGTCTTTTGTTAGTTTTAGTTTTTCAATTAAATCAGAATAATTAAATTGCTCAAAAGAGAATAGATCTTCTTCTGGAAAAAATTCTGATATTCCACCAGATCTTGGATAAATTGATGGAACTCCCAAAGCTGATGCTTCACAAAGCAAGGTTGGTTGACCTTCAAAAAGCTTTGTTACAGTAACTACTGCTTTTGATTTGTTAATTAATTGTTTTACTTCTGAATTAGTTTGCTCGCCTTTAAATTCGATACCTTCTTCTGAAAATTTATTTTTCAAATGACTTAAAATTGGTCCGCCACCGATAATGACTAATTTTGTATTTTTAAAATTACAAATTTTGAATGCACTTATCAACTCTAAAACTCCTTTCTCCTCCGATATTCTCCCTGCGTAAAGTATTAAATCTTCTTTGGAAGTATGTATATCTTTATCAATTAATTCGACATAGTTTGGAAATAGAAAAATTCTATCATTCTCAATACCAATTTCTTTTAAATATTCCTTATGAAATTCCGTTAAAACAAGTATTTTGAAATTATTTTTTTTTATAATTTGAAAATATTTTATCCCATATTTATTGACAAAAAATGACTTGATATAGGAGTTTTCGAAATACTTGTTAAAAATTCCTACATTCTCTTTCTTAAGACCACAAGCATTACAAAATTCTTTATCATTTAAATGCTTCTTAGAAAAATAGGTACGAGTGCAGTCATATCTAAAATTATGAATTTTTAATAGTGTTTCTACGTTGTTTTTTTTCAATACCCTAAATATGCCTAACGACCCTTTAAACCACGTGTTATGTACATAGGCAAAATCTGGATTAAAATCATTTATTTTTTTTTGAAGCACTCTATTACTTTGTGGATTTGAATTAATTAAAAATGAAAAAATGTCTACCAATGATATTTTTGAATTAGAAAAGTTAATTACTTCAACATCGTAATATTTTTTAAAAAAATTTATTTCATTGTTTACAGCAACATCTTCCCCTCCTATGTTTCTATAGGTGGTATGAATAAATAAAATTTTTTTCATAATTTAAATTGTTTTATTTTTTAAGTTTAAAACAATTATCATAAAGTAGGTGCATGTATTACTTCTTTTTACCTATGAAATGTCACTTAAAAGCTGGCATGAAACTGGCTTATTAAATAGAGAAATAAAACTATATAAAGAACTTCAAAAAAATAAAAATATAAATTTCACATTTGTTACTTTTGGTGATGAAGAAGATTTTAATTATGCAAATAGACTTGAGAATATAAACATAATACCTTTGTATCAGAATTCAAAATATTTTAAGAGTAAATATATACGTTTTTTTCATTCGTTTACTTTTCCATTCTTTCTAAATAAATTGAAGTTAGATCCTGATTTAATAAAAACAAATCAACTTAATGGAGTTTGGATAGCAATTATTTATAAATTAATTTCAAGAACACCCCTGCTTATTAGAACCGGATACGACATGTTTTTGTTTAAAGTTAAAGAAAGAAAATATATTAAATCTTTATTTGCATATTTTATTACCCAATTGGGAATAATCTTTTCTAACTACTATCTTGTTACATCTAAATCAGATTTGAGGTTCATTACAAAAAAATATTTTTTCACAAATAATAAAGTTTTGTTGAGGCCAAACTGGGTAGATATACCTATACAAACTAAATCTATAAATGAAAGGCTTGAAAAAAATATTTTGTCAGTTGGTAGATTAGAAAAACAAAAAAATTATTACCAACTAATAAATGACTTTAAAAATAGTGAATTTTTATTAGACATAGTAGGAAGTGGTACAAAACAAGAAGAGTTAAAGTTACTAGCTGATACAAACAACACTAAGTGTAATTTTTTTGGAAATATGGAACATGATAAGTTACTAGAGGCTTATAAAGAATATAAAATATTTATTACTACTACTCTTTATGAAGGTAATCCAAAAACAATTCTAGAGGCTATGGGGAATGGATGTGTAGTTATTGCACCAAACATTAGTAATATAAATGAAATTATAGAAAACAACAAAAACGGAATTTTATTTGAACCAAATAATTGTAATTTAAGTGAATTAGTAAAAAATGTTATTGAAGATAGTGAAAAGCTTGATAAACTATCAAAAAATTCTATTTCTTATATAAAAAAATACTTCAGTTTTGAAAGCGCGGTTCAAAATGAAGAATTGGATTATATTAATTTAATTAGTTCTTAAATATCTTTTTTCGTCAACTACATCTATTTTAAAATGATTGTCAACATCAATAAAACTTGATGGATCGTGAGTAGAGTTAAAAATTGTAATATTTCTATTTGCTAAAATTTTAAATATCTTGTCTTTGCTTAAATCATCTAAATTAGCTGTTGATTCATCTAATAGTAACACATCAATATCGCTGATGAGAGCTCTAGTAAATGCTACTTTTTGCATCTGACCTGAAGAAAGTGTTTTATTAGTTATTGCTTTATCTAGATCGTAACTAGATTCTTCTTTAAAAGTATCTAGTTCTTTCAAGATATTCAAAATTTTAGTATCGTCAACTTTAACATTTGTTCCGTAAAGAAGATTGTAACGAAGAGTGTTTGAAAAAATTAAAGGAGTTGCTCCTATATAGCCAAATTTTTGTGTCTTGGTTGTTAACTTTCCTTCAACTGGATACAAGACACCTGCGACCATCCCCAACAATGTACTTTTTCCGGAACCATTCGGACCCGTAATTATTGTATGCTCTCCTTTTTTAATTTCAAAGTTGATATCTTCAAAAATAAAGATGTCACTGTTGAAATATTTAAATGAAATACCATCAGCTGTAATAATGTTTTCAGCATCTTTGTCTTCATTAAATATATAGTTTGCTCGATTATCTTTCAATTTATTTTGATCAAAATCAGTAAAATGTCCCATATGAACATGTGAGTTTACTAATCCACCTATTGCAGTAGCTAGGCCTCCTATAGATTGAAAAAGTCTAAGCATAACAGCTATAAAATCGAAAGACAATGCTGACACAATTCTTGCACTATTTACGAGTATTGCCAAAACAAACATTGTTACAAAAGTTGGTAAATATCCTATGATCTGACCTATTACAGTAGTTTTTAACTGTAAATTATTAATAACTGCTACATTCTCTTTAAAGCTTTGTAATTCTTCCTTCTGTTTATTTAGAATTTTAATTAAAAACATGTTTTCAACAATTTTTTGAATATCATAACTAAACTCTAAATTCTTCCAGTATGAGATATCTGTTAACTTTCTCGATAAAGAAAGTACATACTTCAAAGGATAAAATAAAACAGCAATACCAGTAGCAAAATAAAATAAGGTTGTTGAATCTGAGATAACTAAATAGGTTGTAAACCCAATTATTTGAATTGATACATTTAATAGACTTGTCAAGGCTCCATAAAAGAAGGTAACGTGGCCAGCTAATTGATTTGTATAAAAATAGGCATCTGCGATTGAAAAGTTTCCTCTCTCGAAGACTTCATTTAGTAAATAAACTTTAAGATTTCTTTCTATAGACATCTCTAAACTTTTCATATTGTAAGTTTGTGCGAATAAAATTAAAAATCTAAAGAGTATTAAAAGTGGAATCAAAAATTTAAAGTCTAAAAATATCTGCACTAAGAAGCTCAGAGCATTGTCGCTTTGAAAAGAGTCAGTAATAATTGATGTAAATATTAAGATAATTCCAATATCAGCTGCAGCCATAAGATTTGAGAGAATTACGGTTAGAATAATTCTTGCTTTTTTTCTTTCTGTTTTTGTTAGTTTTGATGCATAAATAATATCTTTTCTATAAGTTTTTAATTTTTCAATGATATTATTTTTTTTCATTTTTAGTATTAATGATTATCATACCTAATTGTCGATCAAATAAACTTTTTTCTTTTTTGGAAAGTTCGAATTGTTATAATGTCCTTTTATTTAGGCAAATTTTACGGTTTATAAGCGACTTGAAATAGACCTTTTTTCTTAAAGTCAACGCCTTCACCTGAAGGAACACATTTTATGTTCGCCCAGCACTGATCACCTTGCGATGGGGTTACCCAATTCTCAGAGATTTCTAAATATCCAATTTCCTCATTTATTTCTAGATTGGTTCTTGGATCGAATATTCTAAATTCTTGGTTTGAAAGCAATGAAACATACGAAGTAGACCTAACAAGCAAGAAGACAGATAAAAATATAAAACAATATTTTAAAAAGTTTGATAATTGAAATTTTGGTTTACCAGCATAGAAACCAATCATTGAAATAATTAATAAACAAATTCCAATAAAGTATCTAGGAATTGGTCCAAAAAAGAATAGATAGAATAAGTTAATCAGAATATAAGTAAAACTTATTAGTTTATTATTTATCTTTTGATTATTGTTTGAATAAAACAAAAATCTAAAAATAAATAATATGATAAGTGATATAACAAAATTAAGGAAAACTTGATTTCTAAACTCAAAAGAACCAGTTTCTTGGACCCACTGACTAAATGGAACTGAAAAGTCATAAGCTTTACTTGAAAGTTTAGTTGTATATTCATAGCTAGATGTTGAGCCTGGAACATACCAATCAAAAAATGATAAACAAGTAATGTCTACTGGAAAAATCAAACAACCTGTTGTTAATAAACTTTTAGAAAACCAAACAATAGCAATTATTATTACTGGGGCGTGGAGATAAAATAATTTTTTTATTGATACGGTATTACTTTTTATTATGTAGAAGATAAGGACTGAATAGACTAAGAAAATAAAAACTCCAGAGACTTTTATTTCATATATAAAAAAAGCAATCAAAGAAAGAACTACTATTTCATGAGGCTCTACTTTTTTTTCTATTATTTTTTTTAAAATTACTATTGATAAAAACCAAAAAAGAATACCAACTGTAATATCTTGTTTTGTTACCCCTTGAATATAAATATAACCATTTCGCCCTCCGCCAAATCCAAAATTATCAAGAATAGAAAAACTTAATATTATGAAAGATATATTCATAAAACTTTGATTTTTTTCATTAAAAAGACTATCTTTCAAAAACAAATAAAAGAAGTGGATAAAATAGACATTTAATAAATGGAGGAGGACAAAAGTTTTATCAAACCATAGAGCGGCTGATAAATATTCGTATATTGAAGACATTCCTAAAGGCCAAAAGATATTAACTGTGCCAATAATTAAATTTGACTCTCTAAGCCAATTTTGATGTAAAAGATGATAGTATCCTGCATCATAATTGAAACTAGTATCATATGTTGATATAACTAAAATGCCAGGAATCAATAAATAAGAAAATATACTATCTGTGTTTATATATTTTTTAATATCCCAATTTATATTTTCTATAAAACCCAAACTAATAAAAAATAAAACACTCAACAAATATATAGAGTATTGAAGAGGAAAAAAGAAGTTAAATATTATTAGTAAATTTCCAATAAAAATTATTCCGATTAGTGGGTAAATGTATTCCTTTCGTGTGTAAAGAACCTTTTCAATTGATCTTTTCTCATTAATTAAATTCATTATTAAAGAAAATACAAATTGACCAATTAAATAAAGATAACCATAGAAAATTAAATACTTTAAAAATAGAAAAATATAGTTTCCAATAATTTCTAAATACATTTAGATCAATACCCAGTTAGAAGGTCTGTAAATATTATATTCTTCTTCATACCCAGTATTCCATTTTTTTGGAGAAGTAACTTTTAAAGCTTTTTCTTGATTTAATATGATAGCCCACCAACAAAATGTACTATTACTAGAAATATAATTTCTATAAGATTTTAATTTTTCAAATTCAAGTATCTCATTGGGTAATTTCACAATTTTAAATTTAGTATTTTTAAATACTGTTTTGCCCATTTGTTCAAGGTTTTCTTGAGAATCACCAAAAAGATGGAACTCAAATTCTTCTTTATTAAAACTCTTTAATGCTTTTTCGTAATACTCTTTTGGAAGTTTTATATCATAATCTTCCGACCTAAAATGAACTGCTACATACTTTCTTTCCATTAATTGTTTTTTATGAAATACATTATTAATTAAATTTATATTTTCTTTAGAAGGTTTAATATTCTCTTGCCAATATCCAGTAAGATACAAGATTTTAAAAAGACCATTATTCTTTTGTTTATAATCAGATTCTTCGTAGAAATTAAGTAAATTAAATTTATTTAAAATTTTATTAAATTTAAAAATTAAAAATCTTACCCTTTCATTAAGAATAGGAATTATTTTAAATTTTTTTTCAAAGTAAAATTTTCTTTTATACCTAATATCATTCCTGTAAAACCTTGTGTCTAAAAGGACAAAATTATCTTTATTGAGTTCGAGAGCCTTATTAATAATAAAAAGCTGATTTCCTAACCCACCGGCTGTCCACATAATTATCATTTTTATTTACTTACTTTTTGGCTTTAAACATTCTAAATTCAAACTAATATGTAATCCACCATCCTTATCCATATGCGGAAAGTAAGCCTGGGAATGATCGTCAAAATCTTTGTGTTCTTCGAATACCTCTCTCCAATCCCATTCATGGACTCCTTCAAATCCAGATTCTTCTAAAATAGCTTTCAATGACTCAAAGTCATAAACCGTTTTATGATATATGAATTCATTTTCGTCAATGTTCCATTTTCCGTATAAAGGGCCTAATATTTTTTCAAGATTCTTGGTTTCTGAATAAACTTTTATTAATGATTGAAAGTTTGGTACAGCCAATCTCAGAACTCCACCTGGCTCTAAAACCCTTTTCCACTCAAAAAGCACATCTTTTACTTCATCTCTGTCAAAATACTCAATGCAGTGGCTAGCATAAATTAGCTCAGCGAAATTATCTTCGAACATATTAAGATTGTCAATCTTATTTCTATAATCAATGTGCTCATAATCATCTATATCTACATGTATGTATCCCTCTAGATATCGCTTCCCACATCCTAAATGAATTTTTTTACTCATTGATAACAGAACATATATAGCTTATATCTTTTTTTGTTAGATTTAATGAAGATGGCATCCACAAAATTTTGTCATAAATAGACTCTGAATATTTTAAATTTTTGTGTATATATTTTTTCAAATACTTTTGTTTACTAAGTGGTGGATAACTTAGTCTAGTTTCTATATTTTTAGCTTCTAGTTTTTTAATAATTTCATTTCTTCTTAATTTAGATGGAAATTCTATATCTATAAACCAAGGAACCTCGTTTTTTTTAAAATTTATAATCTTAAATTCATCTGAAATATTTTTCTTGTAAGTACTTAATAATTTTCTTTTTAAATCAAGATGTTTATCTAATTTACTAAACTGCGAATTTCCAATGGATGCTTGCAAGTCTGTTATTTTAAAATTTAAACCAAAACCTTTGTGAAAATCTGACTTGTCACCTTCTCTGTTGAATGTTTTTAAATTGTTTAAAAAATCATAATGAGTTTTTTTATCAGCTAATACCATACCGCCCTGACCCATTGTAATTATTTTATGTGGAGTAAATGAAAATATACTTATGTCTCCTAATTTTCCTGATTTTTTGTGTGAATATGAAGAACCTAAAGCATGGGCTGAGTCTTCAAGTAATTTAATCTTATTTTGCTTACACCATTTTTCGATATTTTTACCTTCTCCTACTCTTCCATTTAAAGGGACAAAAATAACAGCGTTTAAATTTTTGTTTTTTTTCAAACTATCTAAAGACATACATAAAGATTCATCAACATCAACTAAAACTGGAGTTGCTCCAGTCCATAAAATAGCATTGATTGAAGCAATCATTGTTAAATTAGGAACCGCTACTCTTTTGCCTTTACCAATCCCTAGAGAGAGCAGTCCTAAATAAAGAGCGATAGTTCCATTTGGTACTGCAACTGCATATTTTCTATTTACATATTTTTTTATGTTATCTTCAAGCTTTCTAGTTTCATTATGTTCAGTAAGCCAACCTCCCGATTTAATATATGAATTTACGATAGAGTGATCTTTTTTATCAATTAAAGGCTCAATTTGATTAATTCTTTTTGACATTTATTCTTTTTCTATCTATTTCTGGTCCGAAATAGGGACCATTTTTATTTTCAATAACTATTGATTTTTCTATTATTTCATATTCGTGAACACCATATAACTGTATAGCCATTTCATTCTTTTTTAATATAAAGGAGTCAATAAAATTTCCTGATTTTGTATAAAGATTACATCGTATTTTCCCCTCTACAACATAAACTGATTCACAAGTTCTCGTTGCTTCTCTTTTGTATTCTCTATGAAAATGTGCTGGTAAGATTTTATTTGGTTTATAGTTCCAAATACCAACTTGAATAAATTCATTTTCTTGCGAAACAAAGGTCAGCCCTTCGTTAATCTGTTTAACATCAAAATACACAGCATATAGTTTGCCCTTATGAGTAATTTTTTTTGTCTTCATAATTTTAAAATATTTGCTTTATACCATTCTATCGTTTTTTCAATCCCGTTTTCTAATGAGGTTTCTGGAGACCAGTTAAAATTTTCTTCAGAAAACTTTCCAAGTACTCTTTTTTCTTTTGTTCCATCAGGTCTAGAGGTGTCAAATATAAATTCTCCATTCCAACCAATAGTTTTTGCAATTATTAAAGCAAGATTATAAATTGACATTCCCTTGTTTACACCAATATTAAAAAAATAGTGTTTTTTTTCTAAATTAATACTCTTGATTAATGCGTCCGCACCATCTTTTACATATAACCATTCTCTTATAGGCTCACCAGTCCCCCATATTTCAACATTTTTATGATTATTTAGTTTCGCATCATATATTTTTTTTATTAAAGCTCCTAGGGCATGAGATTTCTTTTCTTCAAAGTGATCATGGGGTCCAAACATATTTGAGAGAACAATATTTGCAGAACTAAATTTGTACTCTTTAAAATATGCATCACCTAAGGCAACAAAAAATTTTTTTGAAAACCCATATTCAAAAACTGATTCGTGCGGGGCTCCTTTCCAAAAATTCTCTTCTTCGTATAAAGTTTGTTCTTTAGGGTAAGCACAGTTAGATATAGGATTAATCAATAGTTTTACTCCATTGTTAAAACATGCATCATATATATTGCTAGCCATTGTGGTGTTTTTTGACAATAGTTCAGCAGGATAATCATATCCATAAGCTATTCCTCCAACAAATGCAGCAGCATTGATAACATAGTCCATATTGTTTTTTGTTAAATAATCAAAAAATAAATTATCTTTTGTTAAATCCAATTCATCTTTGCCGTGTAATTTATATACTTTATAGTCGTACTTTTCTTCAAGCAGGCTAGTAACATTTTTACCTAAAAAACCATTAGCTCCTAGTATTAATAAATTCTTTGATTCACCCATAAAATTTGGCCTTTTTATCTATTAATGTATTATATATCTCTGGATTACTAAAATTTTTTACTTACATATTATGATAAGCTAATTCAGTGTTGAAAAATTTTATTAAAAGCTTCTTACTTAAATTGTTAAAAATTAAATTAAATACTAACGACTTGAATGAAATGGTTAATTGGCAAAGAAATTCTTATTTATTTCCTCCTCCTTTTTTTATAAAAAAAGAGGTATTAAATTTTCTTAATAAGCCTAATTCTCATTGGTATGAAATTTCTAAAGAAAAAAGTACTTTTACTAAATACTTATCAAAAATTTCTGAATCTGTTTATTTTTTAAACAATTATGAAAATAAAGAAAGACTTGATGATAATTCTAATCGTAAAAACATTAACGAAATGAATAATATTAATGACATGAGTAATAACATTTCTGAAAGTTATAAATTAAACAAAAGTGTTTTTCTTCTGATCCATTCAAATTCTTCACCCCAAGAAAAAAATTACAACTATCATCAATCATCTTTGTCTCAAAAAAAAGATGAAAACAAAGATAATTTCTATAAAGAAATATTTGAAAAAGTAACTAAATTAAATAATCTAACTTTAATTGTTGATGACTTTGATCGGTTAAATATAGATACAAGAAAATTACTTACAAAAGATTTTGATTTTAATGTAATTTCGAATATGTTAGTAATTAATAAAACCAACTAATCAGCTGTCACTAAATAATTTTTATACATTACATCTTCCGGAGAGCGATAGTTTTGGACAATTTTAAAATTATTATCAACATGTTTTTCTAAATCTTTGTAAATTGCCGGTGTCAATTCATTTAATTTAAAGTCATCAAAATCAACTATTCCTTTTACATCAAAGTATTCGGCAATATTTTTAGATCCAAAATAAATCGGTATAGTTTTTGTTGCAAAACAATCTAGTAATTTTTCTGAAAAATAATCAGGTGTTGTGTCATTCTCAAAAACAACAGAAAAATAATATGGATTCAACCCAACCTCTTTGTTAAATATAGTGTGGAAGCCATTTCCAAAAATATCTATCTTGTTAAAGTTTTTCTTTGCAAATTCATATCTTTTTGCTGCCATTAATGTGTGTCTTTTGTTAGAAGTTACCATTGAAATTAATTTTGTTTTTTTTATGTTGTTGATGTCATCAACCCAATAGCCTATAGGATGTAAAAATTTAAATTTTTTATTCAAATCAATTAACTCTTTATTGTGTGTAAAGATAAATTTAAAATTTTTAATTTTTTCTTCAGTGTTGTCTCTAAAATAATCAAGCAAATCTTTTGTAATAGAGTGGGATTCTAAAAGCCATCCATAATTCTTCAGTCCATTTCCTATATTTTCAACATCATAAATTGCTCTATCTACAAATAAATTTATTGACCCAGAAGAATCTTCTACGTATTCAATATACTTTGGGAGTTTATTTTGTGTTGAGGTAGTTTTACCCTCTATTTTATTATGTTTAAAAGTCCCACCATACAAATTTACTTTAAGTTTCATAACCTTAATTTAATTTAATATTGATGTTATTTAAAAACTACTGAATTCAATATCTATGATATACAATTTAAATAATGGAATTAGATAAAAATTATTATATAAAAGACTCCTTATACCTCAACCCAACTATTCATTATCAAGACAAATCTTACTACCCGACCTTTCAGGAAGATTTTGATAAATTTAAAAATGAACTTTTATATAATTCCAAAAACAAGATTTCGACTAATTATTACAAGTTCGGAGATGGTGATTATTTCATACTTTCTAAAGAGTCAAGAGGTACTTCAAAACCAGGGTTGAGAGACTTGAGAAAAAAAGATGATCTAAAAAATAATACGAAACTATATGAACAGATAAAGGAAGGTTCCCTACTCTGCGATAATTATCTCTGTGAAATTAAATTTTTTGATCTTTTTAAAGAAGTTATGAGAGATATCAACATTACTTACCCTGC
>MDTA01012638.1_pt1 | contig 18544 bp, 17 predicted proteins | sample 811151 | NCBI WGS metagenome assembly MDTA01 (sample SAMN05326648, study PRJNA326480) | marine metagenome | isolation source: seawater | place: Indian Ocean: South | collected 2010
ATATCCATAATGACCGCACGGTTCGACTTGGTATGATCTCTTTCAGGGTCAGCAATAAAAGAAGGGACATTTAAGATGGTCCATCCTGTTTCAGGCCGGTCGCTGTCATCACGAACCGCCTTTGGAAACATAATGTTGCAGAAATACGCATGTGTTGCGTATTCGCCAACAAATCTATAAGGCTCAGCAAACTCAGAATCCCAACCACAGAAGACATCCGTTACATAGAGGCTGCCTTTTTTGCTATTCAAATAACTAACGACACGCTCTAGAAGTTCATCAAATGCTTCCGGATCAAATCTTTCAAAACCATCTTTCCACCAAATCGTACTCTCTACTTCAGGCCTCGCGACAGCGAAGGTATCTTGCACAGGGCGTCCGGTGCAGTCTGGATCACTGTAGTAAATAAGTGGGCCATCTATACCTAGAGCAGTTGGAAATGCTTTTTGCTGATTAGAATTCCCATCGGGGGAGACGCGGCCCTTGTCATTCTCTATGGCTGCATAAAAGAGTTCATCTTGAGTTAGCCCATAATGAAGGGTCACGTTTTCTATACCAAATTGCAGCGATAATGCTTCCTCAATCTTATTTTGGGGGTGATCTGTCATCTATTGACCTCGTAATTAAAGTTTATTGAAGGAAATCTGGAGTTCCCATATCCACTTCGGAGCCTAAGCGTAAATTAGTGGCCATCCCTGATTCATTGAGTTCAAAAATAACGCGCTGTCCTTGCCGTAGCATCCGAAAAATAGAACCATCAAGGGCATCAGGCGAGAGCTCATATTCAGTAAAATTACGTTCAGACATAACTACACCATCTTTGGTTCCCGGATCATATGATTTGATGACTCCCTGCAAAGTTGCTCCTTATATAAGATTCAACATAGTAACAATAACTGACTATTTGGAATAGTTGCGAACCGTTAAAGCTTTTCAAAGATTTAACTAAATTAACCAAAAATCACTTAATGTCGTCTTTCGGCCGTAGGAATTAGTAGCATTCCATTCGTGGAACAACTCAAAGCTTTCTCGGTTAAACAAGTGCGGGACGTAATCTTTAAATACGATGAGTCTCTAAAAAGTTACTGTGAGAATCTTAATTCGTTGAATGTGTATCCTGTGCCTGATGGTGATACTGGTACCAACATGTCATTTACTTTGAAGTCGGTTATTGAGGAACTGGATCGCAACGAGAACGACCCAGAAGCGCAGTGGGAAGCGATCCGTCATGGAAGCTTAATGGGAGCACGCGGTAATTCGGGGGTAATTCTTTCTCAGATTCTTCGAGGGCTAGCTGATAGTTTCTCAAATAAAACCCAAATGGACAATCAGGCTATTGCAGAGGCTTTAACACATGCTTCCCAAGCAGCGTATGCATCAGTTTTGAAGCCTGTTGAGGGAACGATACTTACTGTTTCAAGAGAGATCGCTGAGAAGGCACAAGAACTAGCAAGAAGTGAAATGACACTGACGATGTTTTTATCTCAACTAGTGTCTGCGGGAGAAGATTCATTAAACCGAACTCCAGATTTACTCCCAGTGCTTAAAGATGCAAATGTCGTTGACGCTGGAGGGGCTGGATATCTTCTTCTTATCCAATGTTTTCTTCATGTTGCTGGTGGAACCGATATCAAGCCCCCTCCTAAAGCAACAGTCAATGTGTCAAGCCTGACTTCATCTCGCGAAACAAATGACGGTGAAAAACCAGACGTTAGTGAACTTCGGTACGAAGTCATGTTTTTCCTTGATGCCCCTGAATCAAAAATTGACCAATTCAAAATTGAATGGCAAGACATTGGTGACTCAATTGTCGTCGTAGGTGGGGATGGCTTATACAACTGCCATATTCATTCAAACGATATTGGTGAATCTATCGAGGCAGGCATTAGAGCAGGAAGACCTTATCAAATAAGAGTCACTGATCTACAAGATGAGCTTTTCCACGTAGAGGACCAGATAGAGATCGGAGGTGCTAGTGAGATTATCGTTCCGAACCCCAGCGCTGAGAACACTGCGATTATCGCTGTTGTCGCAGGCAAAGGAATTCAGCAGATTTTTGCGTCAATGGGTGTAAATGTAATTGTTGCCGGAGGGCAATCAATGAACCCATCTGTCAAGGACCTACTTGAAGCTGTAGAAAAGATTCAGGCAAAAGAAATCGTAATTCTTCCTAACAACAAAAACATTATCCCCGTCTCTGAGCAAGTGGACCACCAAGTTGATAAGAACGTTATAGTCGTACCGACGAGAACTATCCCTGAAGGATTCTCTGCCCTGTTAGCGTTTGATCCAGCTTCAGATGCGAAAACAAATTTTCAATCAATGAGCAACATGGCTGAGTCAGTTGTAACTGGTGAGATCACCCAAGCAGTCCGTGATAGTGAAACAGATGCAGGGAAAGTAACTGAAGGCGATTGGATCGGCTTAGACAAAACAGGGGTCATCGTTGCCCGAAAGAGCCTCGCTGAGGCAGCTTTAAGCCTTTTGCAAAGACTTATCGGGGACGAACATGAAATAGTCACAATTATTGAAGGGCAGCACTGCCCTGAAAAAGTTACAAAAGATATATTAGTTTTTCTTTCTGACTATAAACCTGAAATTGAAGTGGAAGTACACAGCGGTGGGCAACCTCTATACCCATACTATTTTGGTATTGAATGATTCAACGATTACCCCTCGAAGAAGGGGTCAAGTGCGAAGAATGAATGTAGGCCGATACCGCCTCTCCGGACTTGAGTGCTAAATGTCTAACTCTGTAAACCCGTTGACTTTCCCTGACTTGTCGAACATACCGTTATCTCGGCTAAAGGGCATAGGGCCTAAGAAAGAAAGCTCGCTTAATTCTTTAGAGATTTTCTCAGTTCTTGACATCTTGACCTATTTCCCGCGCAGGTACATCGACAGGACAAATGAGGCAAAGATCTCCTCGCTGGAAGTAGGTGAAGAAGGAATGATACTTGTCGAAATCCTGAACGTTTATAAACAAAGGACCCGCAATAGGCGCTCAATAGTCACTGCAACTGTTACAGACCAAACAGGAAATGTGACACTAACTTTTTTTAACCAGCCATGGAGAGAGAAACAATTAAAAGTGGGCACTGAGGTTATTATCTTCGGAAAACTCGACCAATATAGGGGTGAATACAGGATGGTTAATCCTGTAGTTGACTTGATTGGAGATAAAACAGGCAGATTCATTCCCGTATACGCACAATCGGGTAAAGCAGGCTTATCTACTTGGGAGTTCTGTAACTGGACGAAAGATGCGATTAAAAAATCGAAAGCAAGAGGTTTCGCTGAACCCCTACCGTCCGCCATAAGAAAGAAGTACGCTCTCGTCAGCCGAGACAAGGCCTTCTCCTCAATTCATAGCCCTAAAAATTTAGGAGAAATGTTAACAGCAAGAAAACGCCTCGTATTTGACGAATTGCTTCGCATTCAATTACTTCTGATAGCACGGAAAAGACAGCTAGAGCTAGCCACTCAAGGAATTAGTCACGATTTTGAAGGAGACCTATTTGATAAGTTGGTAGCGGGACTTCCTTTTAAACCAACGAATGCACAGAGTAAAGCAATTGCAGAAATTTTCAAAGACCTTCGCGCCTCTTACCCTATGCATCGTCTTCTTCAGGGGGACGTGGGATCAGGGAAAACACTCGTAGCTATAGCAGCGCTACTTTCTGTAGTTGAAGGAGGTAAGCAAGGCGCAATCATGGCGCCTACCGAAGTGCTTGCGGAACAGCATTTCGTTAGCGCTAAAGAATTGCTAGGTAGTTTTGTTCTTTCGGACTCGACTAACTTACTAGGCCAACGAAAACTAAATATTTCTCTATTGACAAGTCAGACTTCAGAAAAGGATGCCAAAGTGATACGGGCAAAATTAAGCCGTGGTGAAATTGACATAATCGTAGGCACACACTCCTTAATCCAGGAATCAGTAGATTTTTTCGATATCGGTTTAGCGGTAGTCGACGAACAACACCGGTTCGGTGTAGATCAACGAGCAGCACTTCAAAATAAAGGAAATAGTAGAGAGATACCAGACCTACTAGTAATGACCGCCACACCAATTCCTCGGACAGCTGCAATGACGGTATACGGAGATCTTGATGTAAGTACTTTGAATGAACTTCCAGAGGGGCGAATCCCTATCGATACGAAAAGGATGGCTGACACTCAAGAATTGTGGAATGAAGTGAAGGGGCAAATTATGTTGGGGCGACAGGTGTTTATTGTATGTCCACTAATTGATAAGAGCGAAAATATTGATACCACTTCAGCCGAAGCTACATTTCAAAGACTGAAGAGCGGCGAACTAAGCGATATATCTGTTGGACTACTTCATGGAAGAATGCATGCAAGCGAAAAGCAGAATGTGATGGACCTATTTCGAAATGGTGAGCTAGACGCTTTAGTATCTACCACAGTGATCGAAGTGGGAGTCAACATTCCAAACGCTACTGCGATGGTTATTCTAGGCGCTGAAAGATTCGGAATCGCTCAATTGCACCAATTAAGAGGGCGTGTTGGGCGAGGGTCATTCCAATCTACTTGCTATTTGATTAGCGACTCCCAGACTCCGGAAACTGATGCTCGCCTCCAAGCCCTTGTGGATTCAAATGATGGATTTCATTTGGCTGAAATAGACCTAGAACTTCGTGGAGAGGGAACAATAATGGGATCAGAACAAAAGGGAAGGACTGACCTAAGAATTGCCTCACTCCGCAGAGATAAAGAATCGGTATTGCACGCAAGGAATGCTGCGATCGCTCTGTTAGATTCGGCACAGCTAGGCGAAGATATATCGATTCTCGTTGAGGAGGTCAACCTTTTCTTCAAGGAAGAGAAAGTAGAGTATTTATTTAAATCATGAATCAACCTCAAACCCCAGCTTCTGACCAAAGAACAACAGCAAGTATTCTCACAAAAGCCTTTCTGTTCGATCCTTTCTTTAGTTGGCTATTTCCAGGCGAAAGCCATGAACAGAATTTGCAGCAATGGTGGTATTTCCTAACTCGACACGCAACCAAGAATCCTAAATGGGTATTAACTGTTGATGAACATAACTCCACTTCGTCAATATGGACCAAACCAGTCCTAGATTTGCAGGAAACTGATAATAGTAATGATGACGAACAAGATGCATTCGTTAATTTAATGCATGAACTAGTGAACGATAGGATCTCGGAGGTTCTAGAGGCGTTTGCGGAAGTTAATGCTAATCACCCTCCACAACCTCATTGGTACTTGCAAGCAGTCGGAACTGTTCCTGAGATGCAAGGTAAAGGACGGGCTGCAAAGCTACTTCTACCTATTCTAGAGAATTGTGATAAGGAAGGAACTGGAGCGTACCTTGAATCAACCAACCCCAGAAATCTCTCCTTTTACTATCGACTTGGTTTTGAAATACAAAAGGAATTATCACTTGACGATGGGAAAGCGGCACTTACCTGCATGTGGAGAGACCCCGCCTAAATTCCGTCATCTCCAACTACGATGTCCCATCTATCAAGACAATCTTTGCACCTGTAGAACACAATCATATTTGCTTCCCAGCCGGACTCCGGCTCCTTGCTGCCCAAATAACATCTTCCGCCACAGTCAACGCAAGTAATTTCTGATGGAAGTTTCATCGCTACCCCTCTTGGAGAAGATAACGTAATTTAATATGAGGGTCATAGCTGGAGTAGCGAAAGGGCACAAGTTAGTTAAACCAAGTGGGGATCACATTAGGCCTACGAGAGACCGAGTTAAAGAAGCTATCTTTAACTCCCTACACAGCTATGGATTGATTAACGGCAGAACATTCATTGACTTATTCTCGGGTACAGGGTCACTTGGAATAGAAGCCTTATCACGTGGAGCGAAATCAGTAGTATTTGTAGATAACCACGCAGAAGCAATTGATTGCATCATGTTAAATGTTGAAAAGTTAAATTATGGCCCATCATCAAAGATACAGAAAGCGGATGCAATAAATTTCCTCAGAAAGGAAGACTATTTTGATGTAGCTCTTTTAGACCCCCCTTATAAGTACGAGCATTGGGGCAAATTACTAAAACGTATTAATGCTAAGTCGATAGTAATTGAGAGTTCAGAGCCGGTAACACTTGAAAGCGATTGGCAAATAATCAAGAGCCAGAAATACGGTCAAACCAACCTATTGATAGCCTCACACTAAATGTAGAGATTGATAAATACGGACCTATTTATTGATTTAATCCAGAAAATAGCTCTACCCGCATAGCTAGGCTGAAATCTGAGGTAGATTTATCAAATGGCTATTACAATTTATCCTGGATCCTTTGACCCAGTTCATCATGGGCATGTGCGAATAGTAGAGACCGCAGCAACGATGTTTGACCAAGTGATAGTCGTTGCAATGCAAAATAGAGAGAAAAAAGGATTTTTATCTATTGAGAAACGACAAGAATTACTAAAAACAACTTTTGGGCATCTTGATAACGTAGTTACAGAGTCCTCAACAGGTCTTGTCGTTGATGTCGCAAAAGCATTAAATGCTGACACAATTATCAAGGGCCTTCGCTCCTCAGCAGATTTCGAAATAGAAATGCAGATGGCCCAAACCAACAAAAAAATTTCTCAAATCAACACGATCTTCATCCCAACAGATCCGGAATACTCCTATATTTCAAGTCGATTTATTCGTGAAATAGCATCTGAAGGAGGAGATGTGTCAGGGTTAGTGCCAAAACCCGTTTCCGATTTACTCAAAAGAGGATTAGGTAACAATGAGTGAACCAGAGCAGAATGATGAAAGCACATCATTCGAATCAGTTGAACCATACGAAGCGCCCGAAGTTGAACGCCTAATACAAGGCCTCATAAACGTTGTAGATGCAGCTCGTCCAGTTCCATTATCTTCATCATCCATGGTGAATAAGGACGAAATCATTTCTGTCTTAAACGATATATCTATCCGCTTGCCCGATGAGATCCGTGCTGCAAGATGGTTGCTCAAACAACGAGAAGACTTCCTCTCACGAACGCAGAGAGAAGGAGATGAATTAATCGATTTAGCTCGTGCAAGAGCAGGCCAGATGGTCCAGAAGTCTGAGGTCGTTAAAGCAGCAGAAATCCAAGCTCGGAGAATCGTCGAAGAAGCCCAAGGTGAAGCCCAAAGGCTTCGCCTCGAAACAGAAGACTTTTGTGATCAAAGACTAGCTAGCTTTGAAGCTGTTTTGAAGAAAACACAAAAAGTAGTAGCAGATGGAAGAAGTAAACTCCAAGGAGACCCGCTAGCTGACCTAAAGGAAGCACATGGATCCCCAGAAATAGAAACAGAGCAAGGACCTGAGCTGTATGACCAGGATGAAATCGGATAGCGATTCCTCAGACTCGAATGAGCTTGTTGTAGACCTTCCTAAATTACAAAGAAACCAGGGTAACCCCACTGAAATAACATCAAAATGGAAACCTGACTTTATAGAAACAACCCATTCCAACGCAATCCTTATTCAAGTAAAAATCTCTCTAGAAGCAGTCTCAGATAGAGTCACCGCCATTGGAAACGCAATACTGCATTGGAATGCGCAGTGTCGAAGATGTCTTGACGCTACTTCAGGGCAAACATCAATTGACATTAACGAGATTTTTGAAAAGGATGCTTCTGAAGGCGAAACTTTTGAACTGCCGCTTGGCGAAAAGCTTGATTTGAAACCAATGCTGGCGGAACAGGCGATGCTCAACCTCCCACTCGCTGCCTTGTGTTCTGAATCATGCACTGGCCCAACGGAAACAAAATTTTTTACTAAATCTCCTCCAGTAACTACCGGAGAAAACGCTGAAGACCTTAGGGACCCAAGATGGGATGTCTTAGACCAGTTGAAATTTTCAGATGACTAACTTTTCCCAATCTGGGTGCAAGAAAGTCTGCTGGTCGGTAGGCTCTAACTTGCGCAAGTTCTACTTGTCGTGAGAAGAATTGGAAGAATGCATGGCAGTACCAAAGAAGAAAACATCAAAGTCTAAAAGTAGGAGCAGAAGAAATTCTGCATGGAAACTTCATGCACCGACCCTTAACACGTGCCCACGTTGCAGCACCGCCAAAAGGCCCCATCATGTCTGCGGGAATTGCGGATGGTATGACGATCGAGTAGCCGTTGAGGTCTAGACAAACAACGAAATCATGACCGAAACATCTCTTCCTGTAGCTGTTGACGCAATGGGTGGTGATCATGCTCCCGATCAGATAATCCAAGGAGCCAGATTAGCCAAAGAATTAGGGATACCTATTGTCCTTTTCGGAACAGAGGAAGCTCTAGGAGATGTAAAGGATATAGAAACTATTTTTGTCTCACAAGTAGTTGAAATGGGTGAAGATCCTGGCCAAGCTGTGCGACGAAAAAAAGATTCGTCACTCATTCGAGCAGCTGAGCATGTCCGAGACGGTCATGGAGCAGCGATGGTAAGTGCAGGAAATACGGGCGCTACTATGGCGTCGGCATTGTTGAGAATGGGAAGGCTAAAAGGAGTCTCTCGTCCCGCGATCGCGACACCTATCCCCACGCTCGGAGGAGAGCATCCTGTCATCCTTCTCGACTCTGGGGCCAATGCAGAATGTCAACCTGAATGGCTCTTGCAATTTGCCGAAATGGGTGCAGTTTATTCGCGGGATAGATTTGCTGTTGAGAAACCTAAAGTTGGGCTGTTATCAATCGGTGAAGAAGCTGGAAAAGGAAACTCGTTCGTAAAAGAATCATATGAAATTTTGAATTCTGGAAATTGGCAATCGGTAAGTAAAGCAGAATTTATAGGAAATGTAGAAGGAAGAGATTTAATGAGCGGGGCCGTAGATGTGGTCGTTACCGATGGATTCACTGGAAATGTTGCACTTAAAACTCTAGAAGGAACAGCAAAGGCAATAGTTTCAGCGTTATTTTCAGCTTTCTCGAGTTCTGAAGATGCTAAGGCAGGCGCTGATCTCTTAGCGCCTTCCTTGCTGCCTCTCTATCAAAAGCTAGACCCAGATTCTGTAGGGGGAGCGGTTCTACTAGGTGTTAACGGTATAGCAATTGTTAGCCATGGGTCCTCATCAGCGAATGCAATTCTTAACGCAATTAAAACAGCACATGAACTTTTTGAAGATAAACATGTGGCACATCTCCAATCTGTTCTCAAACCCTAAAAAGTTTATTTCTCAAACACTTCGCCATAGACACTGGAAGATTCGCTATTATCAGAGACATAAACTTAAAGACAGGAACGTATGCCAGCTGAAACCCACATGGAACAAGACCCTCTAGGCAGAGAAGCAATATTGCAGTTAATTAAAGACCGGCTCGGTGAGATCCTAGAAATAGACCCCAACACGGTCAATGAAGGGGACTCGTTTGCAGATGATTTAGATGCTGACTCTTTGGCTCTTATCGAACTTGTTGAGGCTATCGAAGAGGAACTAGCGGAAAGATCTGTTGACTTTAGAATTGATGACGAGGATCTGGAAGATCTTAAGAGTGTAAGGGACGCAGTTGACTATGTTTTCAGTCGACTGAGCTGATTGTTCCTTGATTTCAGACCAAACGGTAGCTTTTGCAAATTCAATAAATAAAGTTTTCAAAAACTTGCTACTTCTAGAAGAGGCATTGACTCACAAATCTTGGTCTGCTGAGAACGAAGGAGCAGGGCCTAACGAGAAACTAGAGTTTTTAGGGGATTCAGTGCTCGGCCTTATTGTCACTGAGCATATATATACGAACTACCCGGAATTATCCGAGGGTCAACTTTCGCTCCTGAGATCTGTTGTTGTCGGGAGGAACTCTTTAGTAGAAGTAGCGGAAGAGATAAATCTTGATAAATATCTAAAGTTAGGAAACGCTTCTGTTTCTCCAGCTCTACTTGAGGACGCTACCGAAGCAGTAATTGGAGCAATATACCTTGATGGGGGGTGGTCAGAAGCAAAGGCATTCGTTATCAACGTTTTGGGAGACCGAATTGAAGAATTCTCAAAGAAAAATAATGAGGACAGTAAAAGCAGGCTCAAGATGATATTTGAGCAGCAATCGTTGCCTCTGCCTCGTTACAGCATCGAATCAGACGGGCCTGATCACGAAAAAATCTTCTTCGCAAGTATCCGAGTAGGGGATGAGATAATTGGAAAAGGGAAAGGAAATAGCAAGAAAGAAGCCGAACAGGCTGCAGCTTTTGAGGCCCTGAAAAGATACACCAGTGAATAACTTGCAAAATAAGGCGCTAAAATCGTCATGCTACGCAAATCTATAAGGAAACTATGATCCAACTCCCAGAAATAGAAACAATTCGGAGAGACTTAGAACGAGATTGTGTTGGTAAAAAAGTAAAAAAAATTGAAGTTATAAAATCAAAAGTCGTAGGTGGCCCTAAAGCAAAGTCAGCAATTGAGAAAACACTAGAACAGTCAAAGGTCGAATCTGTCTCTAGAGTAGGGAAGTTCTTACTTTTGGAGTTATCCAATGAGATGACATTAGCAATTGCACTTGGAAGTGGCGGGCAAATAAGTAGAGTCCCTAACAAAGCAGAAATTCACCCAAAGACTCAACTGATACTGACTTTCACGCAAACTGGGCAGATGAGGCTAATTGATCATGTCGGTGAGGCCTCGGTTTCTCTTCATGGAACTTCAGAAGTCATTGAGGATAAACCTGAACTAGCTGAGCTTGGAATTGATCCAATTGAACACTCCCAGCAGATAACTTGGGGGGATTTTGCACATTATCTTCAAGCAAGGAAAGCGAAACTTAAAACATTGCTCGTTGATGATTCATTTGTGGTCGGTATCGGGCCAATGTACGCTGACGAGATTTTATTTGGAGCTGGCCTGAGATACGACCGCATGTCAGACTCTTTGACAACAAATGAAGTAAGGAGACTTTGGCAATCAATAGTCCAAACAGTCTACGATGCCGTTAAGTATCGGGGATCAACTGTTGATGGGAGTCTTTATGTAGATACGAACGGCGAGCCCGGATCATTTCAAGATCATCATTCGGTCTTTGAGAAGCATGGAGAACTAAGCCCAAGGTCGCGTAAACCAATAGCGCGATCTAAGTTCGGTGGAATCTGGACTTACTATTGTGATCAAAGCCAAGTTTAAAAACTCAAAAAATTGAACTACAAACGTGTAATTTGCCTCAGGAGCGACTAGTTTCACTCTGTGTTCTTAAAATCAATGACACTAAAGGGATTCAAATCATTTGCTGAGTCAACGACCCTAGACTTTGAGCCTGGGGTCACAGTAGTCGTTGGCCCGAACGGTAGTGGGAAATCAAATGTAGTCGATGCGATAGCGTGGGTTCTTGGAGCCCAAGCGCCAGGCACAGTACGGTCGCAAAAAATGGAGGACGTAATCTTTGCTGGAACAGCGAAAATGCCAGCACTGGGTCGCGCTGAAGTCTCGCTGACCATAGATAACGCTGCCAAAGTTATTCCTTTGGAATTCAATGAAATAACAGTTAGCCGAACGCTATTTCGTGATGGAGATAGCGAATATGCAATGAATAATGTTCCCTGTCGTTTACTTGATATTCAAGAGATGTTAAGCGACTCTGGCGTTGGACGCCACCAACACGTAATAGTTTCTCAGGGCCAAATCGATGCTGTGCTTAATGCTAAGCCGGAGGACAGAAGATCTATCATTGAGGAAGCTGCTGGTGTTCTGAAATACAGAAAGAGAAGAGAGAAGTCCGAGCGAAGATTAAGATCAACCGAGGAGAACATCACTCGCCTTCAAGACCTTCTTCGAGAAGTGAAACGTCAGCTTAAACCTCTTGAACGTCAAGCAGATGCAGCAAGACGGCACGGATCTTTATTTGAAGAGCTGAAGACACTTAAGAGGCATCTAGCCGGTAAAGAATTAACTGCTTTGAGGGAGGGGCTAAACGCAATTCAGCTGTTAAAGACTCAACTAGCTTCTGACGATAGGAAATTAAAGGCCGAGTTAGAAAAACTTGATCACCAAATTGAGCATGCCGAGGGAACTCTCGTCGATAATGGATTTGATAATGGGGCAGATGAACTGGCAGGGCTTGAGCGAACCAGCGAACGAGCAAGAGGTCTCAAAGCACTTCTTACAGAGAGAATTGGTAATCTTAACCAACTTCAAGACTCTCAGGTTGACAAAGGCGTCGTAGAAACTCTTGATGCAGAGGCAGCCAGACTCAAAGCGCAACTTCTAGAAACTAATTCTTCAAAACTTGCTTTAGAGCCAGAAACAAAACAACTAAGTGACGAGGAGCGGACTTTCGAGCGCCAAAGATTCGAATTCCAAGGACGAATTTCCGCGGAGGCTGAATCGGCAGGAAGTGCAGCAGCTGAATCGAGAGGTCAACTAGCAGCCATCAATGCTACTTTGCATGACCTGCAAGAGAAGGCAGCGGATATAAGGCGGCTTGTAGAGGAACTTAAGGATAGAGAGAGAGGTTCCGATCAAGTCACAGAAAAATTAACAACTCAAATTAACGAGATGAAAGCATCCTTGGAGTCATTAGAGAAAAATAGTAAGCACCTAGATCATCAAATAGAGATATGCCGTGCACAATTGTATGAGGCGCAAGAGAAGCATTCGGAAGCTCAACTTGAAAGCAAAGCTTGGATTGCGCGAGCTGATGCGCTTTCCTTAGCTCTCGAAGAATCAAGAGAGCGAAGCGGAATTGAAACAGTATCCGGAGATCAAGGAGTGCTTGGGGCGTTCCTCGACTTGATTGAGATTGATTCTGGTTGGGAATCAGCCTTCAATGCTGCAATTGGAAGCGCAGCAAGTTCGGTCGTAGTTCGTGACACTGAGGTAGCGAAACAATCGCTTCAAAAGATTCGATCAGCCGGAAAATCTGGTGGAGTTATTATCCCCACAGATGGCAAGAAAATCCCAGAAACTCCCCGCTCCCCCTTACGAGATCACGTCAGGTCCTCATCCCCCGAAATTGAATTGTTGCTTGACAGTGTTCTATCTGGCGTCCGTGTCGTTGAAGATTGGGATACAGCAATTACGGATTCTATTCAAAATCCGAATAGTATTTTAGTTACTCTTGATGGTGACTATTTCAATGGTGTCTGCTGGCGCGTCGGGCAAGCATCCACTGGAGCTACTGGGAAAGCGTTGGAAGAAGCAATCAAAAATTCTGAAGAAAAGCTTGTCGAAGTCAAGCGATCTAAAGATGAATTGGATCAGTGTAGCAAAAAGCTTGATAAAGAAGAGCGGAACAGGGATCTTGCACAGGAAGGGAAGCAAAAAGCCTCCCGTCACCTTCAAGAAATGAAGGAAGCTGCATCTCGGGCAGAAAGTGACACCAGAGCTATCCGAGTGGAACTAGCTAACTTTGAAAAGCAACAAATTTCTGTGCAGCACGAGATCAATCGTCAAATAGAACTCCAAACAAAACTTGCTAATCAACTCCCTGTACTTGAGGATCATGAAGCCCAATTGATCGAACGCACCAAAGCGATAGAAACTCGAAGAATAGAATTAGAGACCATAGCGGCTGAGTTAGGAGCAAAGCGATCCGATATCGATGTTCGTTTCGCTTCAATTCGAGAGCGAGAGACCTACATTAACGATCGATTACTCGAAATTGAAAAGCGACTCAAAGGCTATACAAATGAGCGGGACGACGCTGAATTCAAACGGACAAAACTTGAAAAACGATTGAAACTTGTGCTTTTCCTAAGGTCAATAGTTTCAGCAAAGGAAGTTGCGCTTGAAAATGACCTACAAGAATTACGAGGTCGACGAAAAGAACAGTCACAAATAGCTCAGAATACTATTTCGCAGCTTGAAGAACTTCGCACAACTAGAAGCAAAAACGAAAAGAATCTCTCGGAACTTCGAGAGGAACACCATCGTGCTGAGCTAAGGGAATCTGAGTACATGTTGAAGGTAGAGTCCATCACTGACTCGATCAGAAGAGAATTAGATTGTGAACCAGGCGTTGCCGTTTCAACTGAGATGCCTCCACTTCAAGACGTCACTCCTAAAAGCCGGGTAAGAGAACTTGAGAGAGAATTAAAAATTATGGGACCGATCAACCCTCTAGCTCTGGAAGAATATGAAGAACTGAATGCAAGGTATGAATTCCTTCAAGAGCAACTTCAAGACGTAAGAAATTCTCGTAGAGAATTAAACAAAGTAATAAAAAGCATAGATGAAGAAATCATTACGGTATTCAGCGGAGCTTTTGCTGATATCAGTATCAATTTCACAAACCTTTTCTCAACACTCTTCCCCGGCGGGGAAGGAGCATTGAAACTCACTGACCCCGAAAACCTTCTCGAAACTGGAATAGAAATAGAAGCAAAACCATCGGGCAAAAATATCAAAAAGCTTTCTCTACTATCCGGAGGAGAGCGGTCACTGACCTCTTTAGCTTTTCTATTCTCAATATTCCGAAGCAGGCCATCCCCCTTTTACGTAATGGATGAAGTTGAAGCGGCTCTTGATGATGTCAATCTTCAAAGGTTCCTCCAACTCGTCAACGAGTTCAGAGATGAAGCTCAACTGATTATAGTAAGTCATCAAAAACGCACTATGGAAACTGCAGACTGCCTGTATGGAGTAACGATGAAACCTGGAGGGTCTTCGAAAGTAGTGAGCGAAAAACCAGAAGACCATCAGGGCCACGAGCCACTATTTGAAATGGCTGATACTCAAACAGCGAATTCACTTTAATGAGAAGCAAAAAAACTGGGTGACGAATTCCACGACAGGAGTATTCCCTGAGACGGCAGTAGACTTGAGTTATGCCCAGAGCAAGATTATATTCATGAACCCTCAAGTTATTGATCTAAGCAATTCGAACTGATATGAGCGAAAACCACTATTGGCCGTCTGATCAAGGAGCTCCATATTCAAACACAGCGCGCCAAAGAACGTATCCAAGTCGATCGGGAAGAGATAGATATCAAAGCAGGCCTTTAAGAAAATACCTACTTATTCTTGGTTCCCTCCTCGTACTCGTCACGGGCATGCTTATCGGTTTGATCATCAACTCTGGAGACACTAACCAAGCATCTGATGCGTCATCTGATATTGCACCTCAGTTAACTATTTCATCCGAAGACGTTGAGATATCCTCCTTACCTACCTCAGACGAACCCGTAGTATTCGTTGCAGAAACTGTCGCACCATCGGTAGTAAGGATTGACACTGCAACTGGCACTGGAAGTGGAATTATTTATGATCAAAACGGATCAGTAGTTACTAACGCTCACGTGGTGTTAGGAGCCGACACAGTCGAAATTCAACTAGCAGACGGAACTCGTGCAACAGGAAAGGTTCTTGGGTCAGATCCAGCAGTTGACATTGCAATTGTACAAATACAGGAGAATCTTAATTTTCGTAAAGCCACATTCGCCACCTTAGACACCATTCGAGTTGGACAACTTGCTGTTGCGATTGGAAGCCCCTTTGGTCTTGAACAAAGTGTCACTGCGGGCATAGTCTCTGCTGTAAACAGGGCTGTACCAACTTTAAATGTTGAGGACGGATCAAGAACAGTTCTAGAAATGATTCAAACTGATGCACCAATAAATCCAGGAAACTCTGGTGGTGCTTTAGTAGACCGCCAAGGCCGCGTAGTCGGTATGAATACACTCATCAGAACTGATGGAAATGTTGAAGGTAATTTAGGGGTAGGTTTCGCTATACCTACTGACACTATATTTTTAGTGACGGAGAGAATATCCAAAGGGCTATCCCTTGAGAATGGTTTTCTAGGTATTAGCGGTCAAGACCCAACGCTCGGCAGAGCAGGAGCTCTAGTAATAGATGTTGTGCCAAACAGCCCTGCAGGTCAGAGTGGATTGCAACAAGGAGATTTAATCATCAATGTTGATGGGTTACCAATTCTAGGAATGTCTGAGCTGTCAGCTAGAATTCGTTTAACTTCACCCGGTACCGAAATCTCACTAGTTGTATTGAGAAACGGAGAGGAAATCGCAATAGCAGTAGTGTTAGGTTCTCTCGGTAATTTCCAATAACGTTAGGTTTTGGTAAGGCCAATGAAAAAAATTTCTTCTGAGCTTGAAAATACTAGAAAAACGTTCTCGTTCTTTTCTAGATTAAAGCGAAATTTGCAGGTTGATAATGATCTCTGGAAGGAAATTGAAGAGGCCCTAATCCAAGCAGATGTAGGTGTCACCGCTACTTCAAGAATCATTGACGTGCTTCAGGCGAAGTCCAAAAAAATGAAACTATCAACTACTCAAAGCATCCTTGACCTTCTGAAAGAGCAACTAAAGAGTTCATTGCAAAAATTTGATACGGAACTGAATGTCGGGGGTAATCCCTCGGTTTGGGTTTTTGTAGGCGTCAATGGAGTTGGGAAAACCACATCAGTTGCAAAAATTGCGAACTGGAAATCAAAGGAGAATGAAAGGATAGTGTTAGCTGCTGGTGATACTTTTCGCGCCGCTGCATCAGAGCAGCTAGAGAAATGGGCCTACTCATGTGGCGCTGAATTGGTAAAGGGTGCTGATGGAGCTGACCCTAGCTCAGTCATTTATGACGCCACTGAATACGCTCATGCTAAGCATGCATCTTTAGTGTTAGCAGATACTGCAGGTAGATTGCACACTAAATCAAATCTGATGCAAGAGCTAGAAAAGATAGTAAGGGTCGCTAACAAAGGAAACGGAACAGTCACAGAGGTATTATTGGTACTAGATGCAACAGTCGGCCAGAACGGTCTTCAGCAAGCTAAGTCATTTGCAGAATCTGTTGACCTTACTGGGATTATTCTGACGAAACTTGACGGATCATCGAAAGGGGGAATCATTTTCGCAATTGCTGAGGAACTAGCAATCCCAATTAAGCTCATAGGTATAGGTGAGGGGAAAGAAGATCTAATTCCCTTTGATCCCGAAGTAGTTGTCGAAAAGATTCTTGATTTTCAAGAAGACTCTTAGTTTCATAGAATGTATCTAAATATCAGATAGAAGAATTATGTTTGACACCCTTACTGATCAACTTGGAAATATTTTTGGCCGCCTACGAAATAGAGGAAAGCTATCGGAATCTGACATTAATGTTGCTATGGCTGAGGTTCGTACAGCGCTTCTTGAAGCTGATGTAAACCTTAAAGTAGCAAAGCACTTCCAAGAAAAGGTTACAGAGCGTTGTCTGGAGAGTGAGATACATACGGCTCTTAATCCCGCTCAGCAAGTAATAAAGATCGTTAATGATGAACTTATAGAAATACTTGGAGGTCAAGCATTAAATCTGGCTTATTCTGATAAACCACCGACAGTTGTTCTTTTGGCTGGACTGCAAGGTGTTGGTAAGACAACAAACGCGGTCAAATTAGCGAAGTGGTTTAAATCTCAAGGAAGGAACCCCATTCTCATAGGCGCGGATTTGCAACGCCCTGCTGCCGTGGAACAACTTCGAGTTCTTGCAAGCGACATAGGTGTACCCGTCTTCTCAGAGAGTAGCGACCCCGTAAAAGTCGCAAGGGATGGTTTAAGTGAAGCAATTTCTACTGGCCGAGATGTTCTTATTTGCGACACTGCTGGCCGGTTAAGTATAGATGAAGATTTAATGGATGAAATTAGGAAGATTTCTGATGAAATCAAGCCTCACTATACATTCCTAGTCATTGATGCAATGACTGGGCAAGAGGCTGTAAACGTGGCTGACTCATTCAACGAAAAATTAATACTTGACGGGATGATTCTCACCAAACTTGATGGTGATTCAAGAGGTGGTGCTGCGCTATCGGCAAAAACAATTGTTGGTAAGCCAATAGCGTTTGCCTCTACAGGAGAAAAGATTGAAGACTTCGAAGTTTTTCACCCAGACCGCCTAGCCAGCAGAATTCTTGGCATGGGAGATGTCTTAACACTTATTGAAAAGGCAGAAGATGCCTTTGATCAGCAGGAAGCCCAAAGGGCGGCCGAACGACTTCTCAGCGGCCAATTCAATCTTGAAGACTTCCTTGAACAGATGCAACAGTTAAAAAAAATGGGCCCTTTGCAGAATATTGTTGGAATGATGCCGGACCTCCCTCAGGGCGTGAACCCGGATGACGTTGACGAGACCCGATTAACAAGACTTGAGGCAATAATTACATCAATGACTTATGAGGAGCGTGACAAACCTGAAATCATTGATGGTTCACGCAGAAGCCGGATAGCAAAAGGTTCAGGAACAAGCATTCAAGAAGTAAGTCTCCTTCTCAAACAATTCAAAGAAATCAAACGAATGATGAAAGGCACCCTGAAGCCCAACAGAAAGAAGAAGAAAAAATCATCAAAGAATCGAAAAGGTAAACAGAACCCAAGAGCTAAAAAAGGAATTAATAAGACAGCGAATGCCTTTGATTTAAGTGAATTTGGTTCATTTAAAAACTGATGAGATAGATTTTTCAATGAAATTGCTAAAAGGATGTTGAAGCAAAACTTTTGATAGGCAGAATATTGAAGCACACTAAGTGGGAACAGAGGTGTGTATCCGCAACAAAACCGAATAGGATACCCACTGTCCACAAAGAGTAGCCGCAAGGCCTCAGCAAAATCAGAAAGAAGAAAAAGTGGCAGTTAAACTTCGTCTTGTACG
>MDTA01043956.1_pt1 | contig 18533 bp, 18 predicted proteins | sample 811151 | NCBI WGS metagenome assembly MDTA01 (sample SAMN05326648, study PRJNA326480) | marine metagenome | isolation source: seawater | place: Indian Ocean: South | collected 2010
ATTATAAACCACATACTTGAAATAAATATTATAAAAGGAAAAAGTTTAATTATCATATTTGGAATAAACAAAGCTGACAATGAGATTGGCTTTAATATTGATACGTCAATGTTTTTAAAAAATTCAATTTCTTCAAAAAGATTTAAAATTAATCCAAGGCAATAAAAAATTAGTGTAACTTTAAAGATTGAACTAATATATCCAGTAAATAAATATTTAAACAAAATTTTATTCATTTCTATAAGACTCTCTTGAAAAATTAAACATTAAAAGAAAATAGATAAAAGGAATTAAAACAATTGGTATGAAAAAAAATAAAATACTTATTGTCTTAGAGATACCAGTATATCGAATTACTATTTCAGCAAATAATAAAACTAAAAAACTTATTCCAAAAATTGAATATTTGTTTGAAATATAATTAATTTTTTTTTGACTTTTCAATAATAAAAAAGAACATAAAAGAGGAATTAATAAAATATACAATGGAAGAATTAACCTTCTATTCAGAACAGTTATAATTTCATTTTTTGTATTTTTCTTACAGTTATAAATACTTTCATTCATCTCTCCAGTTATACAATTAATTAATTGCGTAGTATGAGTTTCCTGTAGCTTTGGTATCACTATTGTATCAGACCTCAAATTTTTAAGGTCAATATTAAGTTGCTGAAACTTTATCATATCATTTTTTTTATTTTTTGCTTTTGTAGTAATTATTTCACCATCGAATAAAATCATTTTTTTTTCTTCAACAATGCCTGATTTAGCAATAATTATAGTCGATTTTTTTTCTTCAGATTGCGATGTAAGATTTTTAAGTGTATTAGAATTATCATGTATAAAAACATTTTTCATTAAATTCTTATTTTTTTGTTCTACTAAAAAAGTAAAACCTTTGAAGGAGTCATTGAAACTTTGAACTCTAATTGTTGGTAAAAAAGAATTAAAATTTTGTTTTGCTAATATCGATCTAGATTTATTTAAAGCTAATGGTGTAAAAAAGGTAGAAAACGTTAAATAAAAAAATAATATTAAAACTGATATTATAAAAAAAAGATTTGTTATTTTTATTTTCTTTACTCCAGAAGTCCACAATATCGTAAATTCATTTTCTTCATTTTGTTTAGTAATGAAAATTACCAAAGATATTAATAACGCTAGTGGTATGAATTTGGTTAAAATACCAAACAAATTTAAAACTGAATATTGAAAATAAGTTGGTACAGAGTAACCGTTCTCTACAATCAAATCTAGAAAATTTACTGCCCTGGCAGTCCAAGCGATTATCGACAAGCCAAATAAGATAATAAAAAAAGTAACTATTATTTCTTTAGCGAAATTTTGATAAATTTTGTTTTGTAGCATTGCTATTTAATGTATATAATTAAAGCAACCTAACTAAAATTTCAATCTATGGTTTAACTATGATCAATTTTCCGTTGAAATCAGATATAATTGGACTTATATACCACTCAACTCTGTTAAATTTTATTAAATAATATGGCTATAAAGATTAATTATTCAAAAAAAACTCAAAATAAACAACTTTCGAATGTGGTCTTATTTACAGATGAAAAATTCAATATTAGTAAAATAATAAAATATATACCCCACTCAGAGTATTCTTACATAAAAGACTTATTAAAAACCAGTGATCTTAAAAAAAAAATATTTGTATTTGAAGTTAGCTCAAAAAAAAAAATAATCCTAATATCAGTTAAAAATAATTTAAAAATTTTCGATATAGAAAATTTGGGTGCGGAGTTTTATGGACGAATTAATTATGGAAAAAATAGTGATTACTTTATTATTTCTGAAAGTATTGATAGTAAACATAAGAATTTTTTAGGTCACTTTCTCCATGGTCTTAGATTGAAATCTTACGAATTCAAAAAATATAAATCAAAAAAAGAGACAAGAGTTCTCTCAGTAAATGTTGTTGGTGGTAAAAATATTCCATCAGCACAAACACAACTAAAATTTAAGGCTTTGGAGGAGGGTACTTTTTATGCAAGAGATTTGGTTTCTGAACCAGGAAATATTTTACATCCTGATGAATATGCAAAAAGATTAAATTCTCTTCGTAAAGATGGTTTAAAAATTAATATATATGATGAAAAAAAATTAAAAAAACTTGGAATGCACGCATTACTTGGAGTTGGGCAAGGAAGTATAAGAGGATCTTATCTTGTAACAATGGAATGGAACGGTGCAAAAAACAATTCTAAACCATTAGCATTTGTTGGAAAAGGAGTTTGCTTTGATACTGGTGGATATTCTTTGAAACCTGCAAGATTTATGGAGGACATGACTTATGATATGGCAGGTTCTGCAACGGTAGTTGGCTTAATGAAAAGTTTAGCACTTAGAAAAGCAAAAATTAATGCAGTTGGTGTAGTAGGACTTGTTGAAAACATGGTTAGTGGAAATGCTCAAAGACCAGGAGACATAGTTAAATCTTACAGTGGAAAAACAATTGAAATATTAAATACTGATGCTGAAGGTAGATTAGTTTTAGCAGACGCACTAACTTTCACTGAAAAAAAATTTAAACCAAAGTTTATTGTAGATTTAGCAACTTTAACAGGTGCAATTATAGTTTGTTTGGGATCAGAATATGCTGGATTATTTTCCAATGATGATAATTTATCAAAACAAATTTTTAAAGCAGGAGAAACAGTAGAGGAAAAAGTTTGGAGAATGCCTCTTCACAAAAATTATGACAAACTCATGAATTCTAAAAATGCTGACGTACAGAATATAAACTATGTTGGTGGAGCTGGATCAACTACTGCTGCACAATTTCTACAAAGATTTATTTTAAACAAAACACCCTGGGCACATTTAGATATTGCTGGTATGGCTTTTTCAAAATATGGTGGCGCCTTAAATTCTGGAGGAGCTACTGGCTTCGGTGTGAGACTATTAAATCAGTTAGTGGAGGAAAATTATGAGTAATGTTGAACAAACATTGTCAATAATTAAACCTGATGCTGTAGAAAGAAATTTGTCTGAAAAAATAAAGTCAATTTTTAAAAAAAATAATTTAAATATTAAAGAACATAAAAAGATACACATAACAAAAGATGAAGCTGCAGATTTTTATAAGGTTCATCAATCAAAGCCTTTTTATGATGCGCTGTGCTCTTATTTGTCCTCTGGACCAATAATAGTGATGATTTTAGAAGGTGAAAATGCAATTTTATTAAATAGAAAACTCATGGGAGCAACGGACCCATCTAAAGCTGATGCAAATACTATAAGAAAACTTTATGGTATCTCTATAGATAAAAATTCTGTGCATGGATCAGATTCAATCGAAAATGCAAAAAAGGAAATTAATTTTTTTTTTAAGAATTAATTATACCTGTACATCTTAATTAAAGCTTCTGAAAAAGCTTTGTATTCTAATTTTTGAGTTTTATCTTTAATTCTAGTTATATTATCAAATTTTTTATCAATAAAAAATTCTTTTCTAATTATTATTTTACCACTATCTAATTTTTCATTAACAAAATGAACTGTGCATCCTGTTTTTTTTTCATTATTTTGTATTATTCTCTCAAAAGTATTTAGACCTTTAAATTTGGGTAGTAATGATGGATGAATATTTATTATTTTAATATATTTATTATTAATTATAAATTTCTTTGAAAGAATTTTCATATAACCGGCTAAACAAATAATGGTAATTTTGAATTTTTTCATTTCTTTTAAAATAATATTTTCATAATCTCGTCTTTTTGTATTAATTATTAGGAATGGAATTGAATACTTTTTTGCGTATAAAAGACCCGGAGCTTTTGGGTTATTCGAAACAACTAATTTAATATTAATTGGAAAATTGACGTTCCTTGAATTAAAAATCAAAGATTTAAGATTTGAACCAAATCCAGAAATAAAAACACATGCATTTTTTTTTACCATTTTACAGAGTTGTATAAATTCAATCTTTTTTTTCCTTTTGAAATCGTTCCAATTTTGTAAGGTTCAAATTTTTTACTAAAATATTTTTTGATTTTTCTCTCATTTTTCTTTTCTATAATTAAACAAAATCCAACACCACAATTAAATGTTCTTAACATTTCATTGTCAGATATTTTTTGTGATTTTAACCACTTAAATATTTTTTTAGTTCTAAGTTTTGAAAGGTCAATGTTCGCTGTAAAATTATTTGGAATAGATCTCACTATATTTTCAATCAGACCGCCACCTGTTATATGAGCTGCAGAATTAATTAAATTTTTATTAGCTAATTTTAAAACTTCATTAACATAAATTTTAGTGGGTCTTAATAGTTCCTTTTTTAAATTGTTAGGAATTTTTGTTTTTTTCAAAATTGCTCTAACTAAAGAATAGCCATTTGAATGAATACCGCTTGATGGTATAGCTAAAATAATATTATTTTTTTTTACTTTTAGTTTATTCAATATTTTTTTTTTAGATACAATTCCACAACTAAACCCTGCTAAATCAAATTTATCATTTGGATATATTCCTGGCATTTCCGCTGTTTCACCACCTATAAGATTACAATTTGCAATTTGGCATCCTTTTAAAATACCATTTAAAATTTTTTTTGTTTTTTTAAGATCTAGTTTACCAACAGCAATATAATCTAAAAAAAATAATGGTTTAGCGCCTTGAACAATTAAATCATTAACGCACATTGCAACAAGATCTATTCCAATTGTATTAAATTTTTTAAACTTATTTGCTAAATCTAATTTTGTACCAACTCCATCTGTACAAGAAACAATTACAGGATCATTAATCTTAATATTGCTCAGGTCATATGAGGACCCAAAAGCACCAATATTTGTATCAAAAAAAGATCCTCTCGTTTTTTTGACATTTTTCTTTGATAGCTTAGCTATGTGATCAACAAACTTATTAGCATTAGAAATATTTACACCACTTTTTTTGTAACTATTTTGTATTTTTTTCATCAATAAAAATGATAATTAGCTAAATATGAAATTTTATTTATTTATTTTAAGTATATTAATTATTTTATTAAAAACTGGAAACGTTTTATCTGATAATAATATTTTTAATGTTAATAATATTGAGATAAATAAAAAATCATTAAAAAATAAAGAAAATTTAGTTAACAAGGCTTTTAAAAAAGGATTTAAAGATTTAATTAAAAAACTACTTTTAGAAGAAGATTTTAAAAAACTTTCAACCTCCAATTTAAAACAAATTAAAGAACTCATTTCTTATTATCAAATTATTGATACTGATAAAAAAGATGACGATAAAATATTAGTAAATATTTTTTTTGATAAAGATAAATTACATAATTTTTTTTATCAAAGAAACATACTTTATTCTGATTTAGAAAATACTGAAATAATGTTTTTTCCTCTTTTAGTAAAAGATAAACAATTTTTTATTTATTCAGAAAATTATTTCTTTGAAAACTGGAATAAGGAAACCAATAATGAGCTTATACAATTTAATTTACCAGTGGAAAATATTGAAAATATTCAGAAAATTAAACAATACGAAAATAATATTTATCGTTTAAATATTTCAGACTTTTTTAAAGAATACAATGTTGACAATTTAGTGTTTGCATCAATAGAGATAGAGGATAATTTTGCAAAAATTTATCTTAATACAATAATTCAAGGAAAAAAAATAAATAAAAATCTTTTAATAAAGCAAAATGATTTAAACCAAATAAATTTTTATAAAAAAATAATAAAAATTACAAAAAATAAAACTAAGGATTTGATAAAATCTCAAAATTTAATTGATGTCAGAACTCCATCATTTTTAAATGTTAGAATAAAATTAGAAAAAGAGGATCACCTAGTAAAATTTAACAGAAGATTAAAAAATATTGATTTAATAGACGAAATATATGTACGCCAAATTAACAAAGACTTCGTATTAATTAAGATAAAATATTTGGGAAAAATTGGAAAGATTATAAAAAAACTTAAAGAACAGAATATGAGTTTAATTATGACTAAAGAAGGAAATTGGGAGATTACTATAATTTAATGCAACAGCTTATTTTCAAATTTCCTTTTAAAACGAAATATTATGATGAAGATTATTATGTATCTACTAATAATTTTTCTGCGTACAAACTGATTGAAAGTTGGCCTAATTGGCCGGATAAGTGGGTTAACATCTTTGGTCCTTCAGGATGTGGAAAAACACATTTATCCAATATACTTAAAAAAAAGATTAATTCAGTTTTATTTTTAGAAGCTAAAGAGATAAACGAAAAAACGATTTCTAATTTTGAAAAAATTGAGTGTCTAATAATTGACAACTACGAGAAAAATATTGATGAAAAAATATTTTATTCAATTTTAAATCAATCTAAACAGCTAAATAGATATGTGGTTCTTAATTCTATTTTACCTATTAAAGATATAAATTTTAGATTACAAGATTTACAGTCTAGAGCTAAAAGTTTTATTAATTTGGGGATTGAATTACCAACAGATGACTTATTAAGAGTAATTATTTCAAAATCCTTTTCAGACAAGCAAATAGTTATTACACCTAAGATTTCAGAGTATATTATCAAAAATATTGAGCGATCTTATGAAAAAGTATTTAAATTTATAAAAGAAATCGATGATTTATCTTTATCTTCTGGAAAATCGATAAATATTAATTTAATAAAAAAAGTATTAGCCAATGAATAAATTTAGAACCCATAACTGCTCTGAACTGACTGATAAAGACACTGGTGAAACAGTCGTTTTGTCAGGTTGGTTACATCGTAAAAGAGATCATGGAAATCTCTTATTTTTGGACTTAAGGGATCATTATGGTTTAACTCAATGTGTCATTGAAAATAATAATGAATATTTTTCAACATTAGAAAAATTAAGACCCGAGTCGGTACTTACAATTAAAGGTAAAGTTGTTAAGAGAGAAAAGGGGACAGAAAATTTAGAATTACCAACCGGCAAGGTTGAAGTTGAAGTTAAATCTATAAAAATTTTATCAGAGTCAAATGATTTACCGATGCCAGTTTTTGGTGCACAGAATTACCCAGAGGACATTAGATTAAAATATAGATTTTTAGATTTAAGAAGAGAGGAAATGCATAAAAATATTATCTTAAGATCTAAAGTAATTTCTTTCATTAGAACAGAAATGATAAAATTAGGTTTTCTCGAGTATCAAACTCCTATATTAACATCTTCAAGTCCTGAGGGTGCGAGAGACTTTTTAGTTCCTAGTAGACTAAACCCAGGAAAATTTTATGCTCTACCTCAAGCGCCTCAACAATTTAAACAATTAATCATGGTTTCTGGATTTGACAAGTACTTTCAAATCGCTCCCTGTTTTAGGGATGAAGACGCAAGAGCTGATAGAAGTCCAGGAGAATTTTATCAATTAGACTTAGAAATGTCTTTTGTTGAACAAGAAGATGTTTTCGAAGTTGTTGAAAGTTTAATGACTAATTTATTTAAAACTTTTTCATCAAAAAAAATGATGTTCAAAAAATTTCCAAGAATTTCATACGAAGAGGCTATGTTAAAGTACGGTACGGATAAGCCTGATTTGAGAAATCCTCTTATCATATATGATATCACTAAGATATTTAGTCGAGAAGATGTAAAATTTGATATTTTTAAAAAACTAGTTAAGGACGGATGTAAGGTAAGATGTATAATTACTAAAAATACAAAAACTAAACCGAGAAGCTTCTTTGACTCGATAGACAAATGGGCAAAGGACCAAGGCGCATCTGGTTTAGCATACTTCACTTTTGAAAAAGAAGGAAAATTAACAGGTAAAGGACCTATAGGTAAATTTTTTAGTGAAGAGGCTTTACTTGAAATAACAAAAATTACTAATGCCAAAATTGGAGATAGTATATTTCTCTCTTGTGGAAAAGAAAATGAAGTCTCAAAGATTTTATCTCTATCAAGAGACAAAATTGCAAAAGAGTTAAATTTGATAGATCAAAATCAATTCGCATTTTGTTGGATTGTTGATTATCCAATGTATGAGTTAGATGAACAAACAAAAAAAATAAAATTCAGTCATAATCCATTTTCAATGCCTCAAGGAGATGTTGATAATATAGATTTTAATAATCCTCTTAAAATTAAAGCGTTTCAATATGATATTGTCTGCAACGGAGTAGAACTTTCTTCAGGAGCAATTAGAAATCATATACCTGAATTAATGTATAAACTTTTTTCTATAGCTGGTTACAGCAAAAAACAAGTTGAAGAAAAATTTAGTGGTATGTTAAATGCATTAAGCTATGGAGCTCCACCGCATGGTGGTATCGCACCAGGTGTAGACAGAATTGTAATGTTATTAGCTGAGGAAAAAAACATCAGAGAGGTAACTTTGTTTCCGATGAACCAAAATGCCCAAGATTTAATGATGAAGGCTCCATCTGATGTGGATACTAAGCAATTAAAGGAAATAGGAATTAAGCTAGATATTAAAAAGAATTAACTTTTTGATTTTAAATTAATTCTAACATCTGAAAGATCAACTAGTTTTTCTTCATAGTTGCTCCTTACGAAACCCTTAGAAGTAATATTTTTTACTATCTTAAGAAATTTATCGTCAGTTGATTGAGAGGAAATATCCTTTGTACTGGCGATAGAAGGAGTATGGGCTAGTTCTTCTTTTCCTAAGTAAGAAATTGCTAATTCTCTAAAAACATAATCTAAAATAGAAGATGCGCTTAAAATTCTATCATTTCCTATAACATTACCTGAAGGTTCAAATTTTGTATCGATAAAAGCGTCAACGTATTCATCTAAAGGCACTCCATATTGTAATCCTAAAGATATAGCTATTGCAAAATTATTCATCATAGCTTTTACTAATTCACCCTCTTTATTAGTATCAATAAATATTTCACCTATCTTTCCGTCGTCATATTCACCCGTGTGTAAATAAACTTTATGATCCCCAATCTGGGCTTTTTGAATATAACCTTTCCGTCTATCAGGCATTTTAAATCGCGCATTATTTTTTACTTTTAATGGAATAGAGTTTTTATTTTTTTGTTCTTTGTTATTCACAATTTCTTTAGAAATTGTAGATGAAAGCACGTCCTCTTTTATTTTGTTTTTATTTATAGAAGATTTTTTATCACCAACTTTTCTTGTTTTTCTGTTATTCAACTTTACGTCAATAACTTCTACTTCCCCATCAGATCTAGCATCAATTTTGGAAAGCTCTTGATCGTTTAAATTATCCAAAGAATGTACCGTTTTAAATGTGCAAGTGTAATATGTTTCAACAATAAATTTTTTCATATTAAAAGGAATCTGTTTATTGAACATATATATCAAATGTAGTAAATCTCTAACATAAATATTTATACACTTATTAATTGTGTGGATTTAAAAAAATTATAAAATGAATTTAAAAATATTTTTTACATGGTGGAATAGACAAACCTTTGGAACCTTCTTAAAAACTTTATTTTTTGGAAAATTGGTTGGAAAAGATGAATTTGGAAATAAATACTATAAGAACAAGAAAGACGAGAGATGGGTTATATATTCAAGCAATATAGAGGCAACAAAAATCACATCTGACTGGTTTATGTGGATACATCATACAATTGACAGAATTCCTTTGAAAAATGACAAAAAATATAGATGGCAAAAAAAACATTTAGAAAATAAAACTGGAACAGAAAATGCTTACAAACCGACTAAAATCTCTAAAGATAATAAATTGAAAAAATATGAAACCTGGAAATAAATATTATTTTTTAACTATTTTATTTATATTTTTTTATAATATCATTTTAAATGCAGAGGATAAGATTTTAACTTCACCTCTAGTTAACTTAAATGAATTGCAACCAAGTTTCGAAGAAAGTGACGACTCAACTACAGATGATAAAATTGGCAATGAATTAATCTTAAAAAAGAAAAAAGTTTTACCTAAAAATAAAAATACAAATGCTAAATTAATTGGACTAGATAAGATTACTGCCAAAACATCTGTAATCATTATTAATATGGGAGAGACAAAAAATTTTGGATCTCTTGAAATTAAAGTTCTTAAGTGTGGAAAAATTAAAGAAAAAGATAATAACAGTGAAAGTGTTGCTTATTTGCAAGTAAAAGATTTAACAAAAAACGACAATGAGAAAGTGTTTATTTTTAATGGATGGACTTTTTCCGAAGATCCTACACTTGCACCGTTTGATCATGCAATTTATGATTTACAGTTAGTAGATTGTAATAATGTTTAGTAAAATTTCTCTTTGCCAAGCCAATTAGTATCAAAATCAGAATTGATGAATTTTTTATGATTGAGAATTTTCTTATGTAGATCTATTGTTGTAGTAATTCCTTCTAAAACAAACTCATCAAGTGATCTTAAAGTTCGTTGAATCGCCTCCGTTCTATTTCTGCCCTTACAAATTACTTTAGCTATCAAACTGTCATAATAAGGAGTAATTTTACAGCCTTGAAAAATAGAACCATCAACTCTAGTTCTAAAACCTGATGGTTGGTGGCAAACACTAATTGTTCCGGGGCTTGGTTGGAAATCTAATGCTGGATTCTCTGCATTAATTCTACATTCAATTGTGTGACCTCTTGGATTTATATCACTTTGTTTTAGAGCAGTATTTCCAGTGAAAGCTATCCATAACTGTTCTTTAAATATGTCTATTCCAGTTTGAACCTCCGTAACTGGATGCTCAACCTGAACCCTTGTATTCATTTCAAGGAAATAGAATTTACCGTTTTCATAAATAAACTCAACGGTGCCAGCTCCCTCATAATTGATCTGTTCAACCATCTTCACAGTTTTTTCAAAAAGATCTTTTCTTATTTCGTCGTTTATAACTGGGCTTGGTGTTTCCTCAATTAATTTTTGGTGTCTCCTCTGTACCGAACAATCTCTTTCAGCCAAATGAATGGTTTTATTTTTTCCTGACATAATCTGAACTTCGATGTGTCTTGGATTTTTGAAATATTTTTCAATATATAATTCATCATTATTAAAAAACTTTTTTGCCTCAGATTTTGCTGTTAGAAACAAAGTTTCTAATTTACTTTCTTCTTCAACAATTTTCATACCTTTTCCTCCACCACCACCTGCCGCTTTAATTAAAACTGGATAACCAATATCTTTACATATTGATTTAGCTTCAGAAAAAGACTTTACACCACCTTCAGATCCTTCAATCACAGGTAAGCCAAACTTTTTAGCAATTCTTTTTGCTTCAATTTTGTCCCCCATCTTTGAAATTATATCTGCACTTGGGCCAATAAATTTGATTCCGTGTTTATTCACAATTTCAGAAAACTTTGCATTCTCAGACAAAAAACCATAACCAGGATGAATAGCTTCAGCACCCGTTAAATCTACTGCTGACATTATAGAAGAAATATTTAAGTAACTATTTTGAGGTTGGTGCGATCCTATGCACACACTTTCATCAGCTAATCTGACATGCATTGACTCCGAGTCCACATCTGAATGAACTGCTACAGTTTTAATTCCCCATTCTTTACAAGCTCTAATAATCCTAACAGCAATCTCACCTCTGTTAGCAATTAATACTTTTTTAAACATTATTTTTATTTAAGAAGAACTAATGTTTGACCAAATTCTACGGGCTGTCCATCATTTACTAAAACTTTTTTTACAACACCGTCACTTGTAGAAGGAACATGATTCATAGTTTTCATTGCTTCAACAATCATTATGGTTTGTCCTTTTTTTATTTTATCACCAACTTCAACAAATTTTTTAGCGCCTGGCTCAGGGGCCAAATATGCTGTTCCAATTATTGGTGATTTAATTCTTATACCATCACTTTCATCAGAATTATTTAAAACTGCTTTATTGGGAGAAACAACCGCTCCTGTTTTAATTTGATCAACAATTTTAGAACCTTTGGAAACTTTTATTCTTGTTTGTCCTTCTTGATATTCTAATTCTGTTAAATTAAATTCACTTAAATGATCTACTAATTCTTTTATAAGTTTTTTATCTATTTTCATTTTCTAAATTTTTTTTCATTGCATCTAAAGCCATAATATAACCATCACTACCAAAACCACAAAGTACGCTAACAGCTAATTTGCTTATTAATGACTTATGCCTGAAATCTTCTCTATTGTAAATATTAGTTATATGTAATTCAATAATAGGGATTTTAAGTATTTTTAGCGCATCATGAATCGCTACAGATGTATGAGTATAACCGCCGGCATTAATGATTATACCATTATGAGTATTTCTAATTTTTTGTATTTCCTCAACAATAACGCCCTCAACATTAGACTGAAAAAAAGAAAGTTCAATTTTGTTTTCTTTTGCAAATGTTTTACATCTTTTTTCAATTTCGCCAAGAGTAACTTGACCATACTTTTCTTTTTCTCTTTCACCTAAAAGGTTGAGGTTTGGACCATTAAGAATTATAATTTTCATCGTCATTGATATATAAACTTATTAATTAACTCAATTATGGCAAAAATACAATTAAATGGGAGAAAAATCACATTAAGATCAAAGTGTTCTATTTACGATTTATTAAAAAGATTTAAGTTGAACAACAAAAAAGTGGCTATAGAACATAATGGGACTATTATTCCAAAAATAAATTATAAAAAAAGATATTTAAAAAATAATGATAAGGTAGAGATAGTATATTTTATTGGAGGTGGATAATTTGATTAAGGATGTTTTTAAAATTGGTAAAACAAAAATTAAATCAAGACTAATAGTTGGAACCGGGAAATATAAAAACCTTAGAGAAACTGCAAAAGCAGTAAAAGAATCTGGAGCCGATATGGTTACAGTGGCTGTCAGAAGAGTAAACATTCTAGACAAAAAGAAACCAATTCTGACTGAATATTTAGATCCAAAAAAATTTATTTATTTACCTAACACTGCTGGTTGTTATTCTTCAAATGAAGCTTTAAGAACTTTACGATTAGCTAGGGAAATGGGTGGCTGGAAGTTAGTCAAATTAGAAGTATTAGGAGATAAAAAAACTTTATATCCTAATATGATAGAAACTTTAAAATCTACAAAAATTTTAGTCAAAGAAGGTTTTAAAGTTATGGTTTATTGTACAGATGATCCTTTGCTAGCAAAAAAGTTGGAAGATAGTGGTGCTTCAGCAATAATGCCTTTAGCATCCCCAATCGGTTCTGGACTAGGAATTCAGAGCAAAGTAAATATTTCAATAATTATAAGACAATCAAAAGTTCCAGTTATAATCGACGCAGGCATTGGTACAGCTTCAGACGCTACAATAGCAATGGAAATGGGTTGCGATGGTGTGCTGGTTAACAGCGCTATTGCTAATGCAAAAGATCCTATAAGAATGGCAAAAGCATTTAAAAATGCTGTACTATCTGGCAGAGAATCTTTTTTAGCTGGAAGAATGAAAAAAAATTATTTTGCAACCGCTAGCTCACCTTTAAAAGGGTTGATTTAAAGTTTCTTCTTTCTTCTTACCCAAAGTGTTCTTGGTTTTGTGATTTTCTTTTTCAGTTGTTTAGTTTTTTTAGTTTTTTTAAGATTTATTTTATCTTCAATATTTTTAGATTTAAGCAACTTTTTTTCTTGGATGAAACCGTTAATATTAAGTTTAGTAATATTTTCAACTGTATTAATAATCTTTTTTGATTTATTTAAAAGTTCAATTTTATATTCTGGAATAATAAGAGTAGTGTTAGCTATAATATTTATTTTAAAAGGATATTTTTTTTCAAAATATTCAATTTCCTTTGATAATTTCCCCTCAACAAATAATTTTACTTTTTCCGGTACAAAAGCTTTTATAAATTTAACTTTATTTGTAAAAGCCAACAGCTGAATCTTTTTTATAATTTTTTGAGAGAAAGACTCTAATGTTAACATAGTTTCCCAATTTATTGACGCCTCTCTTAATCTTTGTCTAGTCATTTCTAAAAGACCAAAATTACTTATCCGCCCAACTTGAATTCTTGCCCTATCTTTTCTTATGCTCTCTCTCATTTTTTTTTCTACTGTTCTTCTATTATAGAAATTTACCATATCTATGAAATCAATAACAATTAGTCCTGATAAATCTCTTAATTTAATTTGACGAGCAATTTCCTCTGCAGCTTCAAGATTTGTGTTTAAAGCTGTCTTCTCTATATTTGCTTGTTTTGTAGATTGACCTGAATTAATATCAATAGCAACTAATGCTTCGGTAGGATTTATAACAAGATAGCCACCAGATTTTAACTTTACTGTAGGTTCAAAAATATTATGTAATTCTTTTTCTATATTTGCTTCATGAAAAAGTGGAATTTTTCCACGATATTTTTTTATATTTTTAGTATTTTTAGGCATTAATTCTTTCATAAATTTTTTAGCTTTTTGATAAGCTTCATTTCCATGAATATAAACATTTTTGGTATCATTATCGTATGTATCTCTCAAAGTTCTTTTTATGATATCTCCTTCTTCGTAAACTAAAGATGGTGCGTTAGAATTTAACGCTTTATCTCTGATCTCTTCCCAAGTTTTAAGAGTGTTGTGGTAATCTTTTTCTATCTCATTTTTAGTTTTGTTTGCGCCCGCTGTTCGCACAATAACTCCCATATTTTTAGAAATTTCAATCTGATTTAAAATTTCTTTTATTTTCTGTCTGTCTGATGAATTAAATATTTTTCTTGATATACCCCCACCTTTTGGAGTATTCGGCATTAAAACCATATATTTTCCAGCTAAAGAAATAAAAGTAGTCAACGCCGCTCCCTTTTGACCTCTTTCTTCTTTAATAACTTGTATCAAAATAACTTGACCAGGTTTGATAACTTCTTGAATTCTGTATCTCTTTAATCCGAATGAAGTTTTTAACTCTTCTCTATATTCTTTTCTTTTTTCATCATCATTTTTATCAGAACTCTTTTCGTTTTGAACTTCATTATTCTTATCACTTGAATTTTCCTCTATAGCTTTATTTTTTAAATTTTCTCTAATCTTTTCTTCAGCATCTTTAATTTTTTCTTTATCCTCAGAGGGGATTTGGTAGTAATCAGATTGAATATCATTAAATGCGAGAAATCCATGTTTTGTTCTGCCAAAATTAACAAAAGCTGCCTGTAAAGAAGGTTCTACTCTACTAATAGTCCCTAGATAGATATTGTTTTTAAAATTTAAATTGTTCTTATCTTCAAATTCATATTCCTCAATTGAAGATTTTGATTTAAGAACAATTCGAGTTTCATCAGGATGCGATGCATCAATGTATAAATTTTTTTCCATTTTAAGTGAATTCCTTTTAAAAAGTTGAAATTTGTAATTTTGAATTTTGTCATAGTTAAATAGTATACAATTTTATTGTTAATTGCACTCATAATAAGTTTATAATGCCCTAAGATAGCCAGATTTTATGCATTACAATACTGCTTATGTTTAAATCTTTAAACTTTTATATAAAAGCATTAATTATATTTGCTTTATCTAGTCTTTTTTTTGCGTTTTCCACATTGTGGTATTTTTCTATTGGATTGCCTGATTATAAAAAATTATCAAATTATCAACCGCCTATATCTAGTAGAGTTTATTCAAAAGAAGGAAAGTTAATCGCTGAATATGCAATAGAAAAAAGATTATTTATTCCTTATGAGTCAATTCCTGAAAAAGTTATAAACTCATTTTTATCAGCCGAGGACAAAAACTTTTTTAACCATCCAGGAGTAGACGCAAAAGGAATTTTAAGAGCGTTAATAAAAAATTTTAAAAATTTAAACGAAAATAAAAGGTTAGAAGGTGCTTCAACCATAACTCAACAGGTAGCAAAAAATTTTTTACTTACTAATGAGGTTTCACTAAATAGAAAAATAAAAGAAGCTATTCTAGCTTTTAGAATTGAAAGAGCATATTCTAAGGAAAGAATTTTAGAGTTATATTTAAATCAGATTTACCTAGGGCAAGGAACTTATGGTATTGCCGCAGCAAGTCTGGAATATTTTGATAAACCAGTAAAAGATTTAGATTATACAGAAACAGCTTTATTAGCAGCTCTTCCAAAAGCGCCAAGCAAGTATGATCCATTTAAATATTATGATGTTGCTAAATTTAGAAGAAACTTAGTCCTTCAAAATTTAAAGGAGAATAATTATATAAGTAATGAACAATTTGAATTATTTAAAAATTCTAAGATTAAATTAAAAAGAAGAAAAATTGAAATTTTAAATGAAGCTAACTCTTATACTGAAGAAGTAAGAAGATCGATTAAAGATAAATATGGCTTCAAAAAACTTTATTCAGAAGGTTTGTCAATTAAAACTCCTCTCGATACAAAATTACAAATACAAGCAATTAAGTCGTTAAGAAAAGGTATCGAAGATTATGATATGAGGCACGGATATAGAGGCGCAATAACAAATAAATTTAAAAATCAAAATTGGAGAGACAAAGTTGAGGACTTTAAAATAGATCCTACGCTTGAATGGAAAAAAGCTGAAATATTAAACTTAGATGAGTCTAAAATTAATTTTAGATCCCTTGAAGGTAAAGAAGGTATAATCTTTGAAAAAAATTTAAAATGGGCATTACCTTTTAAAAAAACAATTCCTGATAGATTTAAAGTTGGAGATATAATCTTTGTAAAAAAAGAAAAAAACATCTGGCAACTTAAACAATATCCTAAAGTTAATGGAGGTATAGTAGTGTTGGACCCTTATACTGGTGATGTTAAAGCTTTGGTTGGTGGATTTAATTTTAAGTCAAGCGAGTTTAACAGAGTTACTCAAGCTAAGAGACAACCTGGATCAGCATTCAAACCGATAGTATATGCCGTTGCACTTGAAAATGGTTATTCCCCAAATTCAATTATCTTAGACGCGCCTTTTGTAGAGAAGCAAGGAGTTGGTTTAAAAAATTGGAAACCAGAAAATTATGGAAAAAAATTCTATGGTCCCTCAACATTAAGAAAAGGAATCGAGTATTCAAGAAATTTAATGACTGTTAGAATTGCTAAAACTTTAGGCCTTAAAAAAATTTTAGACTTATCAAATAAATTAGAAATTTACGATGATATTCCTGAATTACTGTCCGTTTCTTTAGGTTCAGTCGAAACTTCTTTAATTAATCTTACTGCAGCATATTCTTCTTTTGTTAATGGGGGAAAAAAAATTAATCCAAACTTAATAAATAGAATACAAGACAGAAGAGGAAAAACGATTTTTAAGATCGAAGACAGAGTTTGTGTTGGTTGTGATAAATATTTAAACAATTCAAAAGAATATCCTTTTATTAAATACGACAATGAAAGAATATTTAGCGAAGAGACAGCTTATCAAATGACATCAATATTAGAAGGTGTAGTTAAAAGAGGTACAGGTAAAAAATTAAGAGACCTTAATGTCCCTTTAGCAGGAAAAACTGGCACAACAAATAATAATTACGATGCTTGGTTTATAGGTTTTTCTTCAGACTTAGTTATTGGTGTTTATATTGGATTTGACAATCCAAAATCATTAGGTAAATATGAAACTGGTTCGAAAGCAGCTCTACCTATATTTAAAGATTTTATTAAAAAATCACTATTTAAAGAGGATTTCAAAGATTTTAAAATCCCAGAAGGTATTTATTTGACTTCATTAAATTATAACACTGGGCGAAAATCTTCTTTAGGTGAAAAAAATACTATTATAGAAGCGCTAAAAGAAAAAGATATTAACAATATAAATAATAACTCATTAATTTCAATCGGAAGCTATGATAAATTAATAAAATACAGACAATTTTACTAATGGAAAATTTTGAAAATAAATTAATAAAAGTAGAAAAAACCCTCGAAAATATTAGGGGGTATCTTTGAAAAAAATAAGATTATTTCAAAACTTAAGGATTTAGACAAAGCTTTAACAGCTGAAAATTTCTGGAAAGATAAAAATAAAGTAAAAAAAACTGTTAAAGAAAAAAAAATTTTTGAAACTATTTTAAAATCATTTAAGGAAACTTCTACTCAAATTAGTGATTTAAAAGATTTATATAAACTAGCCCAAGAAGAAAAAAACGAGGATATTATTCAAGAATGCAATCTTAAGATCCAAAGTTTGTTACAAAAAATTAAGCAAAATGAAATCAATTGTTTTTTATCAGGAGAAAACGACGATCTAGATATTTATCTAGAAATTCATGCAGGAGCTGGGGGCACAGAAAGTCAAGATTGGGCAGATATGTTAAGAAGAATGTATTTAAAATGGTTCGATAAAAAAAAATTTAAATTTGAAATAATAAGTGAACACAAAGGAGAAGAAGCAGGTATAAAATCGTCAACTTTAAAAGTTAATGGTAACTATCTATACGGCCTGATGAGAAATGAGTCAGGTGTTCATAGATTAGTTCGAATTTCTCCATTTGATAGTGGTGCTCGTAGACATACTAGTTTTGCAAGTGTCTGGGTATATCCAGCAATAGAAGATAATATTAATATAAAAATAGATGAGAAAGATTTAAGAATAGACACATATAGGTCAAGTGGTGCAGGAGGGCAACACGTAAACACTACTGATAGTGCGGTAAGAATTACTCATTTACCAACAAAGATA
>MDTA01141141.1_pt1 | contig 18521 bp, 18 predicted proteins | sample 811151 | NCBI WGS metagenome assembly MDTA01 (sample SAMN05326648, study PRJNA326480) | marine metagenome | isolation source: seawater | place: Indian Ocean: South | collected 2010
GTCTTTACCATGCGTGTACGCCGCTGTATATTGCATATAAGGGGTGTTTTTGACGCCGGTAGGTAGGTCAAAATAGTCGTTTACATCCTCTTCTAATATAGCCGGAGCGAACGGTCTGAACTTCTGTCTTTTCTTGATTGCGTTTACCAAATCCTTGATGTCCTCACCCCTTGGGTCAGCCAGTAAGGATCTATTACCAAGTGCTCTCGGTCCAAACTCTGCTCTACCATTTGCAACTCCCACCATCTTGTTTTCCTTTAATTCTTTTATTATTGAATCCACAGGATACTCACCTTCTATGTTGTGTCCCAAGAACGGACTCTTCCAATTTATAAATGATTTTTCTTGTGCCGCTATGCAACCTAAACTTGATCCTGCATCTCCTGGATTAGGTATTATCCATATGTTATCAAACAATCCAAGATTAGCCAAAACTTTGTTTGCCGCACAATTTAACGCTACACCTCCTGCATACACTAGATTACGTGATCCGTACGTGCTGGCCCTTTTCCATAATCCTGCAAGACATTCTTCCGTGACTGCTTGTATACTTGCGGCAAGATCCATTGGATCTGCTTCTGGATGCCAATCACTCAACCCCCTGTGTAAATTTTTCTTAAGTGTGAAAGGAGATTGATGCACGAAGTCCTCATAGATATCATCTTTGTATATGGGTTCGCCATATGCGGCCATGCCCATTAGAATGTATTCTTCTTCTGCAGGTTTTAGTCCACAACGTTGTGTGAATGCAGAATATAGTATTCCGAGACTATGTGGATATTTGATTGTTTCTTTTCTCTCTATCCAAACTTTTTCAGCAGTGGATATAGACACAGTGTCCCATTCTCCTATTGCGTCCACCGTCAATATTGTTGCCTCTCTAAACGGCGATGTAAAGTATCCGGCCGAGGCGTGTGAGTCATGGTGTTTCACATACTCATCTATCTTAATGTTGAAATGATCCAAATGCCACTGTGGCAGTTCTGTATAGCTCAAAGCATCACTCCATTGTCCTGCGTACAGTTGTCTTATTTTCTTTAACCATGGTTTTTCATAATAAACCACTTTGTCAAAAGGACCGTATGTCATTGCCTCGTTTACTATTGCCCAATTAAGATAATGATCGTTCTTTACTTTTGAATAACGCTCTGCGTGTGCGGCCCATAAAACTTCACCTATGCCCGAACTATAGTCCACCACTGCCATTGCGGCATCATGATTCATGCAGTTAATTCCCAGTATCTTCATTTTTCTCCTGTTCGTGCCACCCTACATCTTCTATGTTTGTACTATTACACTTTGGACACACCCACCATTCTTCAGTGCTGTAATCTTGCGCCAGTTCGTTTGCTACACCTTTCCATTTGCAGTCATAACAATAAAAGTTCCACCATGTCATTTTATTTTAAAAAATCTTTTTGCCTTTTCAAGTGCTTTCTCCCAATCCTCCAACGCAATATCATATTCGAAGTTTTGAGTTTTTTCATTCACTTGTAATTCTTTTGCACCGTTCTTGATGTGAAATCTTCTGGCCATTTCTGTAAGGGGAGACAATGTGACCAGTCTATTAAGATGTCCTGATTTCTTGACCATTTTGTAAACTTCATTTACCATGTGTTTACCTCCACCTCTCTTCTTTGCCCATACTGTGTAGGCGATGGCTATGTTGCCTTGTATGCCTGCCCTGTGTACTGCCTGCATGGCGGCGTCTTTGCTTAATATGTCCATCTCTTCCACTGTCTTTGGAACTTGATTCGTGAATGCAAAACACATTATTGCACAGATATCTCCCTCTTCGTCTTTCAATCCATATATCTTTCTACCGTATGCCTGTCTGAATGCAAGGTCCAGTTCCGGTCTCACAGGATCTTCTTTACAATCTATGTAGGGCATCTCTATAAGGTCAAACTTTGGAACTTTTTCTAATTTCTTTTTGGTGTATGTTTGAAGTTTATCAAATCTTTCCATAAGGTCAGTTATAGAAGGATGACCTTTCCAACGTTGCAAAACCTCTTTCAGTTTTTCCTTATTAAGTATGTCCATGTGTTACTTGTATATAAACGGGTCTTTTTTCTTGAGTGCTTTCAGTCTTTTTCTGTAAGCAATTTCTTGTTTGATTTTATTATATATGTTCTTGATCCAATTAAACATTATACTCCTCCTATCAGTTTTTTAAACGTTGGTAACATTAATTTTACAGCATCTTCATGGGCTTTGTCTAGTGGATGTGTTGTCCCACGTGGATAGTCATTAAGTAATGCCCACTGGTTAAACCCCATCATTCTTTCACCAAACGAGAACCATTTGGTAAAATCTATCTCATCATGCAGAGATTTCAAGAATTTGTCTTGATCCTTATGATGATCAAATTCTTTGTAAAATAAACTGTTGTCTGCCAGTGTAAACATAAATGGTATTTTCTTTTTTTCTAAAATATTCTGCAACCAAATTATACTTTTCCAACTTAGATATATCTCGTGGTATTCATTGGCCGCATACTTGTATATTGCTTCGGCAAAATCTTTGACACCGGTTTCTTTAAATGTTTCTCTCCTTTTTTTCCACTGTACCTGTTGTGTTTCAGAACCTGCTAGATTCCGAGACGCTTCTTTATTTCCCATGTTAGTGTCCCACGGCGAGATAGATGCCCAACGTGTGTTTTCCAAATCTCTGTGTCTGGGCATGGCCCAATCATATCTCGAGTTGAAACTCCACATTACCACAACGCTTTTCACTTCTTTGATGTTTGCGACTGCATTAAACACCCTCCTGGCTATTCCACTGTTACCTGTTCCAGGATATGCCGCACAAATATATTCCTCGTCTTCACTTTTCAATCCATATGCCCATGTTTTTTTACTAGGAACCTTGCCCTCATGGTCATCACTGAGCTCATGTCCAAATGTAAAACTACAACCACCTGCTATAAATTTGTTCTTATCCATATATTTTTAATATATTATTTAAAAGGGGAAAAACTTCTCCAAAATTTTCTTTTCTATACGCATCTGTTTGTAAAATTCTTCTTTTCCTTTCTGTTCTAATTTCTGGTGAATCTCTATCTGCGGCATTCATGAATCTTATGCTGGGTTGATAATCTGTAAGCATATGATATCTGTCTACCACTAAATTTTTTATTTGTTTTGGTAAGGTCTGTATGTTAAACACGTCAGGCTCAAAACAGGTGTTTACATAAAAAAATTTAGGTTGGAATTGTGCCACCCATAATGCCATTTTCGCCCAATTGAATACATTGAATATATTAACTGTTGAACATATCTGAAAATCCATATTTGATGTTCTACGTTCTTTAAATTTAACAAGATTGGCATTTACTTCTCTCCAATTAGCAGGATGTCTCTGATATTCAAATGCTTGTCCGACATCGTCAATACTAAATGCTATTTCAACATGTTTGAAATAACTCCATAGGTCAAATATGTCCTGTGGCGGCAACTGTGTACCATTTGTGTTGTAGTGGATGTCTATGTTCTTTGCATACCCTTTCTCAACGCAGTGCATTAGTATCTTGAAGTGATCCTTTATCATGAACGGCTCACCGCCCGTGAATTCGAAGTACTCTACGTATTTTAGATCCTCCTGTAACTCCTCAAAGAACTGTGGGTTACGTTTTGGCCAACCACCCTCTTTCAATTGCTTTCTTGCAAGAGGATTATCTCCGCCTTTGGCTGTCTCATAATCTATTTCTTCCTGAGCCCATTTCGATGAACTCCACGAACCACATATTCTACATTTTAAATTACATACATTTCCCAACTTAAAGTCGATAAACTTCAACGTTGGCTTGCTATCAGGTGTCCATTTTTTCAAACTACTACGCATTTTATAGATTGAATTTTGCCTCTTAGAAGTTTTGCCGGCGTCCTCTTCTTGCCAACAACTTTGACATTCTGCAGGACGTTCTCCTTTCCTAAATTTATTTCTTAAAAGTTCCATGTATTGTGTTTGTTGTATTGATTTTAGACTCTGTTTATACACCTTCACACCAGGCACACTTCCTTTGTACAGACAGCAAGGTGATGCACCACCATTTACATCAACTTCTAAACTTGTCCAAGGTAATGGACATATATTTGATTTTATATACTTGTCCACCATTCCAATGCCTTTTTGTTTTTGCTTAATATTTTTTTAATATCAGTTCCTCTAATTTTATCTAAGCGTTCAACTTCTGCCTTTCCGTACTTTTGTCCTTTTTTATACTCATCTTCACTGTAAACAAATTCGTTGTTTCTTTTTTGCTTTTGCATTTCGTCTAATTGTCGAAAGAAATTATTTAAATTTTTGTTTTTATATTTGATTGTTTTTTCTCTTGCGTCATCTATTATTTCACTCATAATATCATACGGCATGAACAACGGAGCCATAGCGTTATCGTTACTGAAATTGAAGACTTGTTTTGTAAGAAGTTCAATATTTAACTTATTGCTTAGATGTACCATATTTTCTAAATCAAATAGTCCGGGCAAAGTGATTGTCAAATCTAGTTGCATTCTCTTGTAAGCACTATCTTTATCAGTAAACTGTAATCCATATTCTATATTTTTAAGCCATTGATCATATTTTAAACCTGTTCTAATATATTCGCCAATCTCGCCAGTGCCGTCTATTGATGCACAAATCTGAAACTTTGGAAAGTATTGTAATAAGTCATCAAACAAATTCTTGCCATAAAAGTTTATACGGCTCATGTTGGAGTTGTACCTTGCAAGTACTTGATCAGCGTACCCTAGTTCCTTTATTCTTTCCATTGCTGTCCAGTGTATCTTCCACATTAGAGGTTCTCCCCCACACCAATACAATTCTGTAATTCTCTTTTGTTCAACCGCTTCAATGAATTCTTTTACAATTTGTTGATCGTGAAACTTTTCTAGTTTTTCTTTGATGTCTTTCCTGCCCCATATCCTATAATTTTCGTAATCACCTTTTCCATGCTTTTTATTCTCAGTTTCCCATGTACTAGATAACATGTCACCACACATTCTACAACTGAAGTTACATAAGTTTGAAAACCTATAATCAAAACTTTCAACCTCCATTGTTGTTGCACCTGTTTCATCTGTTGTCTCAAACGCCTCGCCTATTTTATTTTTGTATAACCAGTTAAAATGCTGTCTATATACTTGTTCGTTAAGCAACCTATGGTTACATACTGCACATTGTGGTATTTCTTCTCCGGCCATTAATTTTAATCTTACTGATTTCATGTAATCTGAATTCCAATGTTCTTTTAAAATGGTGAGATGTAGTTTGTCAGTTTTTCCTGTCTGATCCACTGCGTCTATATACTGCTCAAAGTTTTCTGGTGTTTCACGTGAACTACAACACAACCTACGTTCCATCTGTGGAGAAAGGTATGTGTGCGTCCATGGAGCCATGCAGAATGTTTTGTTTCCTTCGCTGGGTTTGATCCTTTTGCCCATTTTAGAAACTATACCCCTTCTCGGCCATCGTTCTTCTGCAGTGGGGAATCTATCAGGCATACAACTCCGATAGTTCAGGAAATACTTCTAACATGTTTTCGTCTCTGATTATATCTAATTTTTTCATTGAATCTTTGAATTGCTGTAAATCCTTTGAGTTGTCCCTTCTCATCATATAATCTAGTCCAGATTCAAAACCTTTTGTTGCCCTTGTGAGATGATCTTTCGGACGTAACCATTCTAAATGCTTTTCGTATTTTTCTTTCACTTTCTGTTTGTATGAATCAGGCAATAGGTCGATCCTTTGTGGATATGGAAATTGCAGAAGATTAAAATTGAAATCTTGTGGTTTTAATAATCCTTGATCCACCCAATTCCTGTGGAAGTCAGGTATGTGTAATGCATTTATTAATCCCACTGTTGAACTTATGTAAAAATCAACTTGTGGACACACTTCCAACATCCTTTTCCGGTTTGCAACAACATCTTCCCATACTGTTCCTTTACGCATTAATTCTCCACGTTTGCCTTCTGCGTCAAGACTGGCTCCTATAGATACAGAATCAAATTTGTTCCATAATTCCAAAACATCAATATCTTTAAATTTTGTCCTTGTAAAATTTGTGTTATAGATTAATCTCACGTGATACATTTTTCTCTTATCCAATTCTTTCAATATCCTGTAGTGTTCTTCCATTATAATTGGTTCACCGCCTGCGAAATAAAATTGTTCCACATGTTCAAACTGATCTAACATCTGTTCCCATATGTCATTACTACTTCTACCCACTTTCATTATTTTTGCGTGATTAGGTGGGGAACCGGTAAGTTTCTTATGATCTTCATACCAATTGGAACTAAACCAAGTACCGCAACTTCTACAGGCCAGGTTACAGAGGTTGCTAAACCTAATGTCCCAATATTTGATAACAAAGTCTGCTTCACCATCGGCTGTTGTGTTGTCCACCATGCCTATGTTGTGTCCAAAATGTTTGTTTGAACTTAAACGTAGACTGAAGAATCCTGATTGTTCCTGATCATAACATTTGGTACAGTGTTTACTTGTCTTGTTAGAAAGCATGTTTTTCCTTATACCTTTCATCGTATCATTATTGAAAACTTCTGCCATGCTATTTTTATTAAGGTCACCAACAGGATACTTGTCCAAAGCGAAACAACACGGATATGCCCTGCCATCTGGAAAAGCATGTATGTGCAACCATGGCATCATACAGAAGGTTCCACTGTCTATCAATAACTCTTTTTGACGGGGAGTCATGTCCTTAATCTTCAACTTCTCAGGCTCTTTGGCCCCATAATCATATGCCATGATACCATTCTCCTATTATAGGGAAAGTCTTTTTAAAATCTTTGCCTCTACGTTTATCATATTGTGTGAAATAGTTCTTAAACCATTTTGTTGTATTTTCTCTGTTAGGTATTTTATTTGATCGATTCTCCAAGTACTCAATTAATCTTTCTACCTGTTCAATCTCCATACTGTGCAATAGGTCTGAATTTTTATTTTTTTCTAACCATTTTGACAAATCAGAAGCGAACTTTTCTCTGAGATTAAATGGTAGAATCAAACAGCTCTGGAAGTTGGGAAAACGTAAAATATTAAGTGTGAATGTAACTCCATCTTTGGAATTAGCCTTTCTTTTTATTCCTAGACACCAATCTAAATATTCAACAAGTCCTTCGAGAGATAATGCTCCTATAGTACACATCGAATGCATCGAATCAAATGATTCTGAATCTGCAACCTTATGAAAATTTTCTACCCACTTGTTCCAGTCCAATCCATCCCTTATGTATTCGGCCTTGTCGCCCACAGATTCATTACTGCTGTATATGTGTAATCCATTAATGATTTTTGCTTTGTCTATCAATCTATCTATCAACGATTGTTTACTGTTCAAGTTGGTGTTAATCGCGAAATACGAAACGTTAGAATCGCCCCTTGCCATCAAATCGAGAAGTTTCCATGTGTGTTTGCTCATTAAGGGTTCTCCTCCGGTCAGTCGTAAATGTGTGAGCGTCCTCTTTAAATCAGATTCCCACCATTTGAAAAATGCCTTCACATAAGGATTATCATCTTCGCTGTACCTACTTGCATTCTCATGACTGTTTCCGTAGTGATCGTCTCCATTCGGACCAATGTCCTTGTATCCGTTGTTTTTTTTAATATCTTTAGCCCATGTAGTAGAAAAAGCAGGATTGCAGTAACTACACGCAAAATTGCACGTACGATCGAAACTCAGTTCAAGATACCGTAAGTCAAAATCTTCTTCCGGATTTGATTCGTAGGCCCTTTGTAACTCCTTGTCTGTGTATAATACAGACTTATACACCCTATCACTGATCTTACCGGCATTGAGATTCTCAACACGCCAACAGTAATCACATCCTTTACACTGGATGCCTTTCTGCATTTCAGCACGTTCTTTTTTCTTTTGGGGAGTGTTGCTTAAAAGTTTAGGATTTTTTAAGACTGCGTCGGCATCTACCTGATGGGGCAAAGGATGATGGCAGGCTGTTGTCTGTCCTGTGTTTAACCATACAGTTGCATAGTACCATTTTGCTCCACAAAAGGAACTGCTCTTTGTGTCCAGCACTCTTTCTTTGTACTTTGCGAAACTTTCACCGGGTAATAATTTTTGGTCAAAACTAGTTTTCATTTGTTAAAATTACCATGGCCTTTCTCATAGTATTTTTTGAGAAATAAGCGGAAGCATGAAATCTTTCTCTTGGCCAATATAAAACTGATCCAACGTTCCAATACAACACAGAGTCTATCGTAAAAGGTAAACTTTTTACAGACAGGTGGGGCAGATAAGTTTTCATAAAATTTTCTGATATGAATTTGCCTGCAGGTAAATCTTTTTGATCGTATGATCGTATTCCTTTATTTCCCAAACCAGTTGCTTCATTAAAGGTTGTTGCCTGCTCGGATGATTCGTTAAAAATAACTGTGGCATTCTCTTTGTATTCAGATATTAACGGTATCAAGATTGTATAATCTAGCGGTTTGTTTTCTGGTTCCTTTATGTAACCATCTGAATGTATACCGCCTGGAGCGTAATCACTGTAAATGCTACAATGACATATGGTTCCGTCAAAATGCTTAGACACAACATCACTTACTTTTTCTTTAAACCTTTTATTGAAATCTTGTTCAATAAGTGTATCAGCACTGTGACGTAATCCATTATCATTTTTTGGTAACCTTTCATAGTGTTCTAACATGTAATCTACAAAGGATTGATCAATAATATTTTTTATAATGCCCGTTTTTTTCATGATATAAGTATGTTATTATAGCACTATTTAAAGTTGAAAATCAATATGGTAAAAAAAATAGATCTGTTACTTTTGAATATCCCTTTCATGAGTACAGCATACGCACCAGCCGGTACAAGTCTCCTAAAAGCCTGTGTACAGAAAAAAGGTTATACCTGCAAAGTAATCGATTACAACATTAAATTATGGCAAGCACAATCTGATGAGAACACTATTTCAGAACTAGAAAATTATTTTACCATTAACGGAGACGTGTCCGACGAAACCAACGAATTAATACAACAATATTATAGATTGATATGTAAAGAAATTATAGATCTGAATCCTAGATGGGTTGGGTTTAGCGTTTTTACCTTCTTATGTCAACGTGCTACCACCGAAATCATCACAATGTTAAGACAGAAGTTCAATGGAAAAATTATGATTGGTGGTGCAGGTATCAGCACCAAAGGTATTGCCAGTTCTAATGCTGATTACGGTGATAAACTTTTGAATGAATCTTTAATTGATGCCTACATCAAAGGTGACGGCGATATTGCACTTGCAAAGTTACTTGGAGGTGAATTTGACTATCCTGGAATAAACGGCAATCCATACATGGGCATTGCCAATCTAAATGAAATTCCTTATCCGGATTGGTCTGATGTTATCGATTTACCTTACAGATATCATGACAAGAAACTCCTGCCTGTGACAGGTAGCAGAGGATGTGTAAGGCACTGTTCATTTTGTGATATTCATGAATTTTGGACAAAATTCAGATTTAGGGATGGTCAAAACATTGCCAACGAAATGATAGAAAACTACAAGAAACATGGCATAAAAGATTTCTTTTTTATGGACTCGTTGATAAACGGCAGTATGAAAGCGTATCGAGAACTTTGTAAGACCCTTGTAAATTACTATGAACAAAACGATTTACCTGATAAATTTTTCCGTTGGGGAGGACAATTTATCATTAGATCAAAATCACAAATGACTCCTGAAGACTTTGACATGGCCGCAAGAAGCGGTTGTGATAATTTGTGCTGGGGAGTTGAGTCTGGCAGTGAATCAGTACGGGCACATATGCAAAAAGGATTTTCCAATGACGATCTTAACTATTGCATGGAACAAATCCACAGAGTAGGAATGAGGTGTTATTTCTTTATAATTGTTGGATATCCAACAGAAACAGATAAAGATTTTCAAGATACCTTAGATATGTTTACCAGACTACAAAAGTACGCAATCGAGGGCACACTGTACGGAGTTAATTTAGGCGGCATCGCAAGTCTAGATGACGGTACACCATTATTCAAACAACAGGAAGCTCTTGACATTGTTCCTATCATTCCAAACGAACACGCTCATGGTCTTAACTGGCAAAGTAAAAAAAATCCAGTCAGTATCGAAAAAAGGATTTTAAGGAGAATATTGCTACAGGAACATTGTACAGAATTAAAATACAATGTATGGAATGGTGACATGCATCTAAAAAGACTTAAGAAAAGTTATGAAATGATTAAAAATGGAACGTATACTCAGTAGAATAGAATACGTTGCAAATGAAAATCCAACTTGCAACATTTTAATTAATGGAAAAAAACAATGTGAGTTTACAGGAGACTCAGATTATTTTGAATTTCCTTTTCAAGTTGACACAAAAAATTTTACATTTACAATTGAACATTTTGGCAAGGATATAAAACGCGAACCAGATAAATTTATTGAGATTAAAAAAATATATTTCAATGATATTGACATCAAAAATATAGTTTGGGATACAGTACAAATCCCAAAATTGCCAAAATGGCAAAACTACAATGATTTTAATTGGAAAGGTAATTTATACTTAGGTCACAACGGCAGTATTTCTTACAATTTGCAATCACCAATTGTCAGTTTTCTTTTTAATTATCACCAGCCTTCTTCTAAAACACAACAAAAAACTCTTGTCAAAAGCAACGAATACTTAAAAGAAATAAAAAATTATTTTTTAGAAATTGTAAAAAATCAAAATGCAAAGAATAATTAAGGGCGTCCGTCTTTTCCCTTAAAATAATTTTTCAATTTATCATATTCATCGTCTGGACAGAGGATATCACTTTTGAACATGATATCTTTTACCCAATGGTAATGTGCTATAGGTGGAGGGTGAGATTCCCCAGGTATGTAATATTCTTTGTAGTTTTCTTCTGCAAACTCGCTAAGACCACATCTATCTTTGTAGAAAAGAAATTTATTCCAGTCTATTTCGTGAAATAAAGCACGTTCACTTTCGCTGTAAAAGTTATCTCTTAAAACGTCCTTATTGAATATCATCATTGTGTAAGGTATCTGTTTCCTGTCTAAAAACATCTGTGTCCTGTGTATGTGTTCAAGCGTTCTGTAATATTGGTGTTCTTCGTCCCAGAAGTGCCTCCTATAATAATCGTGCTTGTCTTTTTCAGGATGGCCTCCGTACCATGTGCTCCATTGAAAATCTTCATCCCACACGTAGTATGTTGCTCTACCTTTGACTTCGTCCTCACCTTTGTCTTTTGTTATTACTTCATACCTGTCTGTGCCAGACCACATAATGTAGATGTGATCTATGTGTTTATGTTTCATGGCACTGTTAATCACTGCACGTGATATTGTTTCATTTCCGCTACCAGATCTACCTTTGTTCTTCATTGTAATACCACCATTGAACCATGGCACGAACTTAGGCCAGCAAGGCCAACCGTACCTGGTGAAACTACAACCATGTGCTACTGTTTTGTTAGGCATTCTTGCAATCCTCCCAGAATTCTTCCATCTCAGGAAAGGTATTCAAGAACCTTGTTAGGCGTCTGCGGTCATGTTCGTTAAAGAAAGCGTAAAAGTTTTTTTTATTTTGCGTACTTGCGTCCGCATTTTCGCGCCAGTAAGCGAGATTTCTTTGCATCTTTTGGATCTCGAAGTCCTTGAATATGTGTAATCCGTTGGCCTCGCCGGAGTTGGCCTGCATGTACTTTATGTTGTCCTCGTGTATTATCTGGTATGACTCCGGCAGTAGCGTGATCTGTTGCCATGCAGGTTGTCTAAGCAGTGGCACATCGAACCAAACCCTCTGGTATGTCTTGCTGTACCTTTGACGCAGTTCCAGTACCTTTGACAAAAGTTTGTCCATGCTGGTTATACTGAGATTGTTGTACGTGCATATGAATGTTATGGAGTTACGCACAGGAATACGGTCCAGGAACTCCTCAACGTTGTCCATCATGTAGTCGAAGTCAAGTCCGTCTCGTATGTACTCGGCACGTTTGCCGAATGCGTCCACGCTGACAAACTGCATCATGTGTTCAACCTTCTCCTGCATACATATCTCCTGTGCCATGTTGAAGTACTTCTCTTTCAGTTTCTTGTCCGGGGGACACATGTTGCTGGTAACGTTGAGGTGTAGGTCCTGTTTGGGATTGTCTATGATGTACTGGAACACCTTGTACGTGTTCTTGTCCATCATTGGTTCACCTCCCGTCATACGGAAGTGCTTAAGATTCTTGTACAGCGTTGGCCACCATTTCCAGAACGCAGTCACGTAGGGATTGTCCTCCCTGTGTGGTATTGGCTTTCGCCTGCCCTGGAAGTGTTCTGGTGCGTTATGGGGAGGAGATGTAGGATATTCGCCGTATCTGTCCACCTCCTTCGCCCACGTGGTCGAGAACTGTGGTGAACAGTAACTACACTTCAAATTACAAGCGTTGTTGAAGTTCACCTCCACGTATCTCGGCGTCCAACTTGTGGTCATTGGATTCTTTCTAATCTGTTCGAAGTCCTGCATGGCCCATGGTTCACCCGAACGGTAGTGCCTGTCTGACATCTCGCCCGTGTCCTCCAGTTTCCAGCAGTAGGAACATCCGTCAGGACGTTCACCATTGAGCATCTTGAACCTCTGGTCCAGTTTCTCCACTGTGTTGTGCAGTGCCGCGGGGTTCCTTTTCAATTGTTCCGCATCTATCTTGTGCAGGGGTGGGTGATAGCAGGAATTGGTCAGTCCTGTGGGTAGGTGCAGTGATGTCTGGTTCCACTTGGCCAGGCACATGGTGGGAGAAACTTGTTTGAGTTTCTCCTTTGCCTTCAATGCGTCCGACTTGTAATCACTAGTACTCACGGTCTTGCACTCCCCTGTTCTTGTGTGGAGGCATGCAGAACTTGAAGAACCTGCTGTCCTGTTCGTTGAATTCCGCTATGGGGATATCAAGTTGCTGTCTCAGGCTGTTGCCGAACAGTCCCAGTTCCTCATCTATATTTTCCGTATCAATCTCCTCGAAATATTTTTGCATCTCATCCAGGTCCCGTATCTTGAAAAATTCATTGTTGGGTTCAAGCACTGTGTAGAAGCAACCCATCCTAGCACCCAGCATGGCAAACTTGCCGTTTTCTATGTCGGCACCCACTGTACACCAGACACTTAAAATATTCAAGTTGTTTTTCCATATGGATTTGGAATAATTTTTTGCAGTGATAGGTTTTCCTTTGTCGGTACTCATTTTGACACCTTCTCTATAACCTGCCACGAAGGCCTGCTGTGGTGTTGCATTTATGACTGTGGTCGAATAGCAGTTGTGCAAATTTTCATGTGGAACGCCCCAACAAAAATCCATTTGGTTTTCTTCGGTGTCCGCATTTTCGTGTGTCTTCATGCCGAGGCATGTGCCCTTGTCCCATCCTACGAGTCCACCGTTGCCGTACACCAAACCATTGATGTTGTTCTTCGCTCTCCATCTGTGCACCGCTTTCTTGTTTGTTTTTTCCCAATCTAAAGTTTGCAGTAGGAAATTTTCATCAAGGATGTTATCTCCGTCTACACTTATAAAGAAATCTGTTTCAGCCTTTTCCGCCGCGGCCTTGTGTGCTGAATCGAATCCTATTACCCCGTCAACACGTTTGGCCCATGGCACCTTGTTCTTGAGATCTGCCCAATTCTCTTCCTTATTGGGCTCCTTAAAGGAGATGTAAACAAAATCTAGATCACTTATTCGTACTCTATCTGCCATGTCTTACCTCCTGCGTCCACTTTCTCTGGCCAATGTATGTCGTTGTCAACAAAATAATATCCCTTTTCAGATTTAATCAGTTTCCTGAATTTGGATTTGATTTTAGGTATTGGTTTAAGGACTACTTTACTGTCCTTAACCATGTACTTGTCCTCTCCATGCCTCATTATTTCCAATTTTTTTTCCAGCGTGACCTCAATCTTATTGCCATCTATCATAACAAAATGTTTCTTGGGTTGGCGTTTGGGTAAATTATCCAGTGCATCAAATATTGCTGACATCTAACTCCTTATCATGGTAGTGCCACACTCTGCTGACACGTGTTTCGCCTATATACACACGACCACTGTTGCTATTGGGCAATAAGTAATCGTTCTGATTTGAGATTCTATTCAATCCATTTATGTCTGGCTTGTGGTGTATAAATTTAAACCAATCATAGTTTATCAACTCACTTGCTGTTGGATCCATTATTCTATATGCCAGTGCAAACACAACATCTGTACTTGGATACTTGTCATGACACGCTATCAACATCTCTGTTCTTACCTTTTCCCAATTCTTCACTATGCTTTCCACAATATTGTAAAATCTCTGCGCCTTTTTGCTCCTACGGAAATACATTAGGCCGTTGTATATGTTTGGTAGGTGATTTCTTACGAACAGTTTCCTGTACAGAGAGTCATTTACTATGTTGCTCCTGTAATCAAAACAGTTAACACTGAACACAAGGTCGTGCTGTGCCAAATGATGCCACCACCAGTCAGTGTTTATTGTCCATAGCATGTCAGATTCTAGTTTGATCGTGTGGGTGAAAGGAGTCAAAGAGAATGCCTTGTACTCGTTTGCCCATTTAATTTCATGGTCTGCACTGTCGTCGTGCTTCATCACCTTTACTACATCGACAAATTTATTTTCAAATTTACTTTTTTCATCTGTGATCACACAGATATTGTTTTCTCTGTTGTGCTTCTTAATGCTTTCGGCAAGTTTTATTGAAATTTCAACGTAATCAACCTTATCGTTATTCTGTGCGAACCATATGAAACCCTTAAACATCTGCTATCTCCTTATTAAGAATATGTACATCTTGTTGTTCAACAAAACTTATCTTGTCGTTATGCTTCCATACAACACCTTCGTCTTGAAAACTTAACACTTCGCAGTCGGGTGGTAGTGTTGCTAGAGCAAAAGGTAATGTGTCATATCCCACAAAGCCTTTCAATTGCTGTAGTGCTATTGCAAATACATAATCATTACGTAGATTTTTTGCCCTAATCCTGTAAAGTTCAATAAAGTATGGATACCATTTTTTCACGTACTTGACCATCTGGAATATTTGCTCGACTTTCTTGTTCTTCTTAAAGTATAACACTGTGGCCCAAACCATAGGTATAAGACTGAACCTTCTATGGTCAAAACTGTTCCTATTGCTTAGGTCATGTGCCTTATTTGGCAAAAGAAAATTGTAATCTGTATCGAACAGTTGTAAAAGATTGTCGGTGTAACAAAAATAGTCAATGTCCATTACAATGGTTTTGTCGTATGGAGAAAGTTCATAGGCCAAATGCCTGTCAACGTTGTTCCAGGTCTTGCCTAGTTTCGTATTACCCAATTCAGGTTCAATAAATTTGTAATTTATAAAGCCAATTGGTTTAATTTTTTTGAATGTATCAAAGTTTGTTACAACAGTAATTTCAAGTTTTAAATTTTTCTTGATAAGTGCAACACATCTTTCAAGTATCTTATGATATCTAGTATGTTCCGTGTCAAAACAGAATAATAATACCCCTTGCGTCATTATTCACCTTTGCTTGTAAAAGTTTCATACATTTGGTGATATGTGTTTAACGCCTCCTGGTTACGTTCAATCAGTTTACTCAAAAAATCATCAGCGTCCTTAATCTCAACCGGATTATTGTTGGTGTCCAGTACGAAAAAAGTGCTGTGGGTCTCTTTTAGTGTCCTCACAAGGCATATTGTCTGAGGATCAGCACGGAAAAGGTTTCCATTGTATGCTAATACCTGCCGAGAATGTGCTTTCTCCAGAGCGTTGCGTTTAGCAACTGCCACGTCGTAAGAAAAGTCTGATTGTTGTTTTAAAGAGCGAATATCCATACCACAATTATACAATAATTATGGTGGTAAATCAACCTGGTAAAATTATTATGATGCTGAGTTTGAAACTTCTGCGTTTGAAGCCGATTTAATGTCTGCCGCAAGTCCTTGCTCATCGTTAGGCGATAGTTCAATCAAGGCCATAGTCATCCTTGGTGCTTCATTAGGATTTGATGGAACACCTGATGTGTTCGGAGACGTGTATGTGTCATCGTTGTCTGCGTCTGTTGACACCATTTTGACAGTTACCACTGTCGCTGAACCAACCGCCGCGTCCAACTTGGCAGATATCTCAACAGTGTTTGAAGTGTAACCTGAGTTGTCTGAAGTAAGTTTAATTAAAGTAGTATAACCTGTGCCCAAATCATGGAAACCATTTCCAAGTCCGTTTGTTGTAAGTGTCTCTCCCGAACCTGATCTAGTCGTGCCGTGTGCCGCCATGTCTAAGTTACCGATCGCTGTCACAGTCAAGTCATTGAATACCGTGTCTTTGTCGCCGTCGATACCTGTGATACAACTAGGGTCAATCCTGATCTTGCCGCCGCCATTGAAGAATGCCCTCAATGTGTTGTTGTTGGCGAATGTGACTGACCTCTCAATGGTTGATGTTGAGTTCCATGTGCCGGAGTTTGTAGATGAACCAACTGCTGTTGTGTCAAGTGCTGTAACGTTTACTCCACCTGCCGCGACGTCAGCCGCCAAGTTGGCCAGGTCTGCAACCAATGCCGATCTAATTGCAATAGTGTCTCCCGCTGAAACTGATGATGCTGTAATAGATCTATTAAGGTGGTTAGCAATGTTATCCATTCCTGTAAACAGTGAGTTCCAGTGCGATGCATTAATTGTGTCACCTGCACTTACTGTAGAAATAGTTGATTGATTTAATCCGTACTCTCCAGATCCAGGACCTGCAAAGTGGTTGTAACCAAATGGACTCGAACTGTTGTTTACGAATACGTTGTACTCGTCATCTAAAATTGGATCTCCCGCCGAATATGCCATATTACTATTTTACTCCTATTACACACTCTGTGAGTGCTGTTTCTTCATTATATTTATGCTTTATTAGTCTACCTAATACATTAAATGCCGTACACTCATCTGGCTTGGCCACACGTGCCTCACCATTTCCTGCTGATACAACACGATCGCCTGCTTTGCCTGTGCCCTGTAATTTGACCATTACACGTCCTTTTAGTGCTACCATCGGGTGTGAGTCGTTGTTGCCCGCCTGTGCATTCATCAAAAACGCTGGAGATTCGGATATAACTCCAAACACAGCATTTGAAAGTTCGTCTTTACACTTTGTTATCTCGGCATTTCCGCCCAGTATAACCACATCTCCAACTTCGGTGTCACAATCTGCTTCATAACGTTCCGCCAAGTCAGCATACATGGCCGTTGTGGATGTTGCGTGTACTATGTTTGCCCTGATATCTACCAGAGTTGGAGCAGACATTTCTGTGCCGCCCACGTCTGTTGATTTGAACGCTGTCCAGGCGCCGCCGGCATTCCCGTAGGTGGTTGAACCATCGTCTGCAAATGTTTCATCCCACACCCAAAACAGATCTTGTTCTGTGGCTGTTGATGCATCACCTCTGTTGACTTTTATACCTGTGTAATTTGGCATACCTGCGTTGCTGGATATGTTCCTGTTTAATTCTATAATGTTGTCTTCTACTGTTAGTGTTGACGTATTAATTGTTGTGGTTGTTCCGTCAACTATTAAATTTCCTTTCACCCTTAGGTCACCCACTGAAGGCAATTCAACTCTACCGGTGCTACCGTCAAGTGTTATTAATGTTGTTGTGACTCCACCATCATTCACTGTGAAAATTATGTCTTTATCTTGTGTAGTTTGTGCAATGGTTAAGTCATCACTTGCCATTGTAAAAGTGATATCTGAACCTGCACCTAAAGTTAGTGTGGTACCATCTGCCAGTATTCCTAATGTTCCTGTCGTGGTGTCTGCCGCATCAGATCTCAGATAGTTTGCCGCCGCTACTCCACCCAATGCATCTGAATCTGTGGCCGTTCCTCTGAATTTTGCAGAGGATACAGTGCTTGAAAGTTGTAAACCTTGTGCAATAGTTGAGAAACCTGCAGATATAAGTGCCGCTCCCAGTGTCTCCGTTGAACTCGGTGTGAATGCTAGATTGGAAACAACACCCACCACCACGTCATTGGTTACTAATTTTAATATTGATCTCTTGACACCTCCATTGTCCTCTGGTGATTCTGTGATTACCTGCGTGACACCTGATCCAGCAACTGTTGTTGGACCGATAAGCGTCCATGCTGTTCCTGTGTACACATAAAGTTGCGTGTTGGTTGTGTCAAACCACAAGTCTCCAAGCACAGCGTTTGTTGGTGCTGTTGCAGAGTTTGACGTTGATCCAACAGGTTTGAATTTTGATCCTGTGTATACGTTCAATTGATTGTTGGTCCTGTCGTACCACAACTGTCCTTGCACCTTGTTTGCCGGTGCTGATGTGTTATTGAAATTTTCAAGTAGTTTTACTAGGTTCTCGTTTAACTTCTCACCGAATCCTGCGTAACCTTTTCCAAATAGCGTAAGGTCAGTAGTCGCGACGTCTATGGTTCCGTCTGCCAGGGTAACCAATAATGTTCCGAATGTGTTGTTAATCTTGTA
>MDTA01067359.1_pt1 | contig 18514 bp, 17 predicted proteins | sample 811151 | NCBI WGS metagenome assembly MDTA01 (sample SAMN05326648, study PRJNA326480) | marine metagenome | isolation source: seawater | place: Indian Ocean: South | collected 2010
AAAATTAAAATAAGTCAACTAAAACTTTACGATTATATTGGAAAATTGTTACATGATAATAAAGTTATAGCACTAGTAAATAATAGAATGGAATTTGGCCCGAGAGCGTTGTGTAATCGAAGTATAATTTGTTCTGCAGAAAAAAAAGAAATTAACAAAGAATTAAATAAAAAACTTAGAAGAACTGAATTTATGCCTTTTGCGCCTGTGATTGAAAAAAAATCTTATAATAAATATTTCTATCGTTCAGAAAAAAAACATGTGAATACATACAATATGACTATAACTGTAAAATGTAAAAAAATTACAAAAAATAGAGCTCCGGCAGTTGTTCACATTGATAATACCGCCAGACCTCAAGTAGTAGATATTAATTCAAATAAAAATATGTTTAAAATTCTCAAATCTTATAAAAAATATTCAAATGTACCAATATTAATAAATACAAGCTTAAATGTTCATGAAGAGCCAATTGTTTGTGATTATAATGATGCAATAAGAGCATTCAAAAGTTCACGACTTGATTTTTTGTTATTAAATAATTGCTTATACACTCATGCAGATTGAAAAAAATATTATTTTTTATTTTGACTCTGGAAATAAAATTGGATCAGGCCACTATGGAAGATGCCTAAGGTTAAGTGAATATCTAAATAAATACAAAAAAAATTTGAATTTTTTTTTTGTCAGCAAAGATCAAACTTTTAAAAAAAATTTAAAAGATCAGAAAATCAACTTCATACATTTAAAAAAGAATATAGATATAATGAAAATCATTGAGAAGATTAAACCACAATATATTATTATAGACTCTTACAAAATGTCCTATGGACTTAAAAATAAACTTTATAAAAAGTTTAATAATACGATAATTATAGATGATGAAATTAGGAATAAACAAATCGGGAGCATATATATTAACTATAATTATGAAAAGTTAAATTTTAAGGAAAAAAAAATATTAAAATTTGATAAAATTTTTATTGGTCACCAATATTTCTTTATGAATTTGAAATTTATCAATTATAAAAAAAAATTTCAAAGGTTAAAAAATGTTCTAATTTATTTTGGATCTACAGAGAATGTTGACCTTATAAGTAAAGTTTTAAAAATATTAAAATCAAAAAATTTCAAAAAATTTAAAATAAATATTGTAATTGGAAAATATGATAAGTTTAATTATAAAAAAATGTTTAATAATTCAAATTTTAGTTTTTATAAAAATTTAAATAATGAAAATTTTTTAAAATTAGCCAATTCTTGTCAGATTGCAATTGGATCAGGTGGTGTAAGTTGCTATGAAAGAATATTTTTGAGGGTGGTAAATCTGGTAATTATTACTGCTAAAAATCAAAAATTTTCAACAAATAAGCTGGATAAATTAAAATATATTTATAAACTTGGCGAAAAAAATCATGTAAAAGATTATGATTTAAGAAATAAATTATTTATGTATTTAGAAAGCAATAACAAAATAAAAAAAATTTTTAATAATATTAATCAGATAAAGCTTAGAAATTATATACCTAAACTCATAAACCACTTAAAATTATAATGTTTAACAACAAATCTATTTTAGTTACAGGTGGAACAGGATCGTTTGGAAAACATTTTGTAGCTAAAATCTTAAAAAAATTTTCTCCAAAAAAAATAATTATTTTTAGTAGAGATGAGCAAAAGCAATCTAATATGAAAAATGAAATTTTTTTTAAAAAATACCTACCTAAATTAAGATTTTTTATTGGAGATGTTAGAGATGAAGAACGATTAAATGATGCTATGAGAGATGTAGATATTGTTGTTCATGCAGCTGCATTAAAAATAATAGACACAGCTGAATATAATCCAATGGAGTTTATCAAAACAAACATTCTAGGCTCTAAGAATGTCATAATGTCAGCACTTAAAAATAAAGCCAAAAAAGTATTAGCTCTTAGCACTGATAAAGCAACTTCACCAATCAATTTATATGGAGCCACTAAACTTTGTTCGGAAAAGTTATTTATTTCATCAAATAACTATAGAGGAAAAAATAAAATTAGTTTTTCGGTAGTACGATATGGGAATGTGATGGGATCAAGGGGTTCAGTGATACCTTTTTTTTTAAATTCAGAAAAAAGTGGGATTTTTACAATTACCGATAAACGTATGACCAGATTTAATATGACTTTAGATCATAGTGTTCACTTTGTTATTAATTGTTTAATGAAAATGACTGGGGGAGAAATATTTGTTCCAAAACTTCCATCATATAGAATTCTTGATATTGCAAAATCTATTAATGCTAAAAATAAACTAAAATTTATAGGTAAAAGGCCAGGCGAAAAAATACATGAAGAGATGATTTCAAAATCTGATTCTCCGTTTAGCTATGAATATAAAGATTATTTCATTATAACATCCGATAGCTTAATCAATAATGATTTGGAAAGATCATTAAAAAAAGATATGAGAAATAAAAGTTGTAAAAAATGTAAGGAAGATTTTAGCTACAGTAGTGACAAAAATGATAAATTTTTAAGTGTGAATGAACTTAAAAACTTAATTAAAAAAAATATAAAATAATCTTAAATAAATAATTAATGTTGAATCCAAATAAAATTATATTGGGAACAGCTCAATTTGATGGGATATATGGAATATCAAATAATAAAAAATTATCTCACAAAGCTGTAGAAAAAATCATAATACATTCTTTAAATAAAGGAATAAAGCAACTTGAAATTTGTTCATCATATGGAAAAAGCCAAGATAAAATTGTCTATATTTTAAAAAAAAATAATCTTTCAAAAAAAATCAAGATAATTTACAAATTCGATAAAATTACTAAAAGTGAACTAAGTTACTTACATCTTTTTAAAAATGAATTTAAACTAAGCACTATTTTTGCACATAGTTCAAATTTCTTCCTGTCAAAAAAATTTCAAGAATTAATTGATAGATTTAAAAATGAAAAAATTAAGGTAGGTGTCTCAATTTACGAAAAAAAAGAATTAGAGAAAATATTGAAAGAAAAAAAAATCCCAGATTTTATTCAAATTCCATTTAATATTTTTAATAAAACTTTTGATGATAATAATTTAGAAAAAAAACTTAAAAAAAAAAAGATTAAAATACATCTAAGATCAATATTTAACCAAGGATTAATCTTTTTAAATAATAAGTTTCTAAAAAAAAAATTCCCTAGTGAGTTTAAAAATTTATGTATGATTAAAAAAGAAATCAAAAACTACAAAGAAAATATTTTTTCTTTAAGTGTGAATTATGTATTTCAAAAGTTGAAATTTGAAAAAATTTTAATTGGAGTTGTAAATTATAATCAGATTAATGAAATATTAAATTTAAACATAAAAAAAATTGATAAAAACTTACTTTATTTTATAGATAATTATAAATTCAAAAGCGAAGCAATAAAAGACCCGAGAAAATGGAAAAAAAAATAATAGCAATTATTCAGGCTAGATTAGGATCAACTAGGTTTAAAAAAAAAATATTAAAAAAAATAAATAATTTATCAATTGTAGAGTTTTTATATAGAAGAATCTCTTCTATTAAAGAAATAGATAAAACAATTGTTGCTACAACAAATAATAAAGTTGATGATGAATTAGTTAATTTATTAAAAAAAAAAGATATAACTTTTTTGAGAGGATCCGAAACAAATGTATTAAAAAGATTTTATGAGGTATCTAAAATACACAATTCATATTACGTAATCAGGATATGTTGTGATTGTCCTTTAATTGATTTAAATGTCGTTAGAAACTTAATTTCTCTAATTAATTTTAAAAATCTAGACTATGTGTCTAATACAATCATCCCCACTTTTCCCGATGGTTTAGATGTTGAAATTTTTAAAACTAAGCTTCTTCATCAAGCTTATTTAAATGCAAAAAAGATGTATGATAAAGAACATGTTACTCCATATATTATAAGAAATGCAAAAAAAAAAGAAAACTTGTATTATAAAAATGATTTATCTAGTTATAGACTTACAATTGATGAACCTGATGACTATAAAGTAATTTTGAAAACTTATAAACTTTTAAAAAATAAACAAATTAGTATTCAAAACTTAAATAAGATTATATTAAAAAATAAAAAAATGTTTAAATTGAATAATGGTCAAAAAAGAAACGAGGGTTCTACAATGAATAAAGGTCAAAAACTTTGGAAAAAAGCAAAAAATATTATTCCAGGAGGAAATATGTTGTTATCAAAAAGACCAGAAATGTTTCTTCCAGATAAGTGGCCAACATATTATTCAAAATCTAAAGGGTGTTTTGTATGGGATTTAGAGAATAAAAAGTATATTGATTTATCAACTATGAGTGTCGGAACTAATATTCTTGGTTATGTAAACGAGAAAATAAATCTTGCTGTAAAAAAATCAATAGACCAAGGCAATATGACTTCTTTAAACTGTCCTGAAGAGGTTTTGCTAGCAGATAAATTATTATCAATGCATCCTTGGTTTGATATGGTGCGATTTGCGAAGACTGGTGGAGAATGTAATTCGATTGCAATCAGAATTGCTAGGGCTTATTCTGGGAAAGATAATGTAGCTATATGTGGTTATCATGGATGGCATGACTGGTATTTATCTGCAAATTTAAAATCCTCAAATAAATTGAATAATCATCTATTACCAGGACTTTCAAGTATTGGAGTTCCAAAAAAATTATCAGGCACTACGTTTCCATTCGAATATAATGATTTTGAAACTTTTAAAAAAATTTGTAAAAAAAATAAAATTGGAATTGTAAAAATGGAAGTTTTTAGAAATTTTAAACCAACTGAAAATTTTCTTAAAAAAATAAGAGCATACTGCACAAAAAACAAAATAGTTTTAATTTTTGATGAGTGTACAAGTGGTTTTAGAGAAACTTTTGGAGGATTACATAAGAAATATAACGTCAAACCAGATATATGTATTTTAGGTAAATCTTTAGGAAATGGTTATCCCATCACTGCTGTTATGGGAAAAAGAAAAATCATGGATATTGCGCAAAATACTTTTATAAGTAGCACTTTTTGGACTGAGAGGACTGGTTTTGTGGCATCTTTAAAAACTTTAGAGTTGATGCAGAAAGAAAAATCATGGATAAAGATCTCGAAACTAGGTAAATTAATAAAGAATAAATGGATTAATTTATCAAAAAAATATCAAATTTCTTTGAATGTATTTGGCTTAGATGCGATTCCAGTATTTGTAATAAACTCAAAAAATTGGATGAAGTATAAAACTTTTATTACAAGTGAACTTCTAAAAAAAAATATATTAGGATCTAATGTAATTTATTTATCAACATCACATAATTCTAAAATTATAAATAAATATTTTAAGGTGCTTGATAAAATTTTTTACGAAATTTCAGTCTTTGAACAAAAAAAAAATTTAAAAAAATTAGAAAATTTAAAAATTTGTCACTCTGGATTTAAAAGATTGAATTAAATGATTGTTTATTGTAAACAGTGCTTAAATCAGAGCCCCTCTGATTATATTTCGATTAAAAAAACTGAGAAAGTACGAACTAAATCTAAAGGTCTTAATCAAAATGGTTTATGCAAAGTTTGTGAATTTGAAAATAAAAAATTAAATAACAAAATTGATTTTAAATACAGATTAAAAGAATTACGTAAAATTATAAAATCGACCAGAAAAATAAATCAAAGTGATTATGACTGCATAGTAACCGTTAGTGGAGGAAAGGACTCGATGAGACAAGCCTTCTATGCAAGAGATGTTTTAAAGTTGAATTGTCTTTTAGTTTCTAGCGTTTATCCACCCGAACAGCAGACACAAAGAGGCTCAAGCAACTTACAAAACCTAATTAATCATGGTTTTGATTGTATATCAATGACTTTAGATCCTATAAAATGGAAGAGTTTTATGAAACATAGTTTTTTTGAATTTGGAAATATATTTAGGCCAACTGAGATGGCTCTTTTTGCAATACCAGTCCATGTAGCAATTTCATATCAAATTCCTTTGTTATTTTATGGAGAAAATGCTCTTTATACAACTACGTTTGGAACAACAAAGGAGGGGACTGGAGGAAGTGCGAATAAAGTAAAAGAAGGCAATACCATTAAAGGTGGCCCTAAATCATTAAACATAAAAAATTCAAAAAAAACTGATTTTCATTTTTATGAGTACCCAAGTTATTCAAAAATGAATAAAGCAAATTTAAAATTAGTTTATCTAGGATATTATATGGAAGATTGGTATGCTTATAAAAATGCAAAACTTGCTATTCAAAATGGCTTAGAGACTCGTAAGGATAGTCCTGCTGAAATGGGTGATTTATGGGGCTATGCAGCTCTTGACGAAGATTTTAGAATAGTTAACCAATATTTGAGATATCTAAAATTAGGTAACGGACAAGTTACAGATCAAGTCTGTGAGGCAATTCATCAAAAATTAATGACAAGAGAAGAAGCTTTAGAAAAAGTTAAAATGTATGATGGTGCTTGTGGAGAAAAGTATATTGAACGACTTTGTAAATTTTTTGACATATCGAGAAAAGAATTTGATGAGGTAGTTGATAACTTTGTTAATAGAAACTTATTTGAATATTTAAATGGTAAGTGGTTGCCAAAATTCAAACCAGAATAAGATATGACTATAGGAATAATCAATTATGGAATGGGCAATCTCGGTTCTATTAAGAATGCATTAAATCATCTTAATATAAAAAGTGAAATAATTGATGACTTCAAGAAAATAAAAAAATTCAAATCATTAATTTTACCAGGTGTAGGTGCTTTCCCTAAAGCCATGTTTATGATTAAAAAGAAAAATTTTTTATATGAAATACAAAATCATAGTTTAGTAAAAAAAAGAAAAATTCTCGGAATTTGTTTAGGGATGCAAATTCTATTATCTTCATCTGAAGAAATAAAATTAACAAAAGGATTAAATTTCATTAACGGAGATGTAAAATTGCTAGATTTAAAAAAAAATTTTGTACCTCATGTCGGGTGGTCTCAATTAAAATATCTAAAAAATAACCCCTTATTTAAAAAAATTGATAAACGGAGCTATTTTTATTTTGATCATTCTTTTTATTTTTATGATAGACTGAACAAAAATATTGTTGCAGAAATTTTATATGAAAAAAAAATAGCTGCAGTTATTTCAGAGGGTAATATATTTGGCGTACAGTTTCATCCTGAAAAAAGTCAACAATCAGGCTTGCAATTATTAGAAAACTTTTCAAACTTATGAGAAATTTACGATTAATTGGTATTGTTAATATTTTAGATGGTATAGCTGTACAAAGTATAGGTTTTAAAAAATATTTACCTATTGGAAATCCGTCTATCTATATTGAATTTTTAAATCAATGGGGCATTGATGAGATAGCAGTTGTTGACATCAAAGGATCTAGAAAAAAAAAATTTGAATTAAATAGTATTATATCTAATTATATAAAAAAATGTTTTGTTCCTATTTCAGCAGGTGGTGGAATTAAAAAATTTGATGATGTAAAAAATCTTATTAATAATGGTGCGGATAAAGTTATTTTTAATTCAATTTCATATTCAAATTTTGATTTGTTGAACTCAACAGCAAAAACCTATGGCAATCAAGCAGTTATTCTTTCTTTAGATATCAAAATTATAAATGGCAGACTTATTTTATTTTCTAACTCTGGAAAAAAAAAAACAAAAAATTTCAATTGATGAAGTGATTAAAATTGCAAACAATAATGGAGTTGGTGAGATATTTTTAAATTCAATTGATAATGATGGAAAGATGATTGGATTTAACAAAAAAATAATTGAAAAAGTAAGCCCTTTAACAAATCTACCAATAACATTAATTGGAGGTATGGGGAAGCCATCTGATGTTTTAGATTTAAAAAAGTATAATTTATCAGGAATTGGGATTGGTAATTATTATAACTATTCAGAACGTAGTGTGGTAAATCTTAAAAAATATTTACTTAAAAATGGATTTAAATCTATAAGAAAAACTTTTTATACTTATAAAAGTGAAGTTTTTGATAAATTCGAAAAAATTAGCAAAAAAAAAGATAAACATTTAGAAAAAGGTTATTTTGTACCACATGAAATATTGCGTTAGATGCTTTTATCATGAAAATCACCCACTTAATTTAACTTTCAGTGAGGAGGGATTATGTTCTGGTTGTTTAGTCCATGAAGAAAAAAATCAAATAAACTGGGACTCTAAATTAAAAAAATTAAAAAAAATTATTAAACCATATTTAAACTCAAAACGTTCAATTAATAATTGTATAGTACCTGTCTCAGGAAGTAGAGATAGTTATTATATAGTTTATTTTGTCAAAAAAGTTTTAGGATTAAATCCGTTGTTAGTGTCATACAATATCCATTACAATACAGATGTTGGCATTAGAAATTCAAGCTATCTTAAAACTTTGCTCGGTTGCCCTATGTTAACGTTGACAGTTTCGCCTGACAAAGCAAAAAAAATTACAATGTATACTATGGAAAAATTACAAAGCATTTATTGGCATTGCATCGCTGGGCAAACTGTTTTCCCCGTTCAAATTGCTCATAAATTTAGAATACCTCTAATTATTTGGGGATGCCATCAGGGTATTGACCAAGTAGGAATGTTTTCTCATCATCATGAAGTTGAAATGACTAGAAAATATAGAAAAGAACATGATTTGATGGGTTTTGAAGCTGAAGATTTGTTAGAAGATAAAATTTTAAGTTATAGAGATATTTATCAGTATCTTTATCCAACAGACAGGCAAATAAGTGATGTTGGCATTAGAGGAATTTATTTAAACAATTTCATTAGATGGGATACAAAAAGTCAGCAAGAATTAATGATTAAAAAATATAAATATGAAACATCAAATTTACAAAGGACTTTTGATAGATATTCAAATGTAGATTGCTTCCATTATTCTGGCCTTCATGATTATATTAAATATTTAAAACACGGTTATTCAGTGGTGACAGATCATGCAACAAGAGAACTAAGATTAAACAGATTATCTCGAAGTGATGGTATTAATTTAATTAATAAATATAATAATATTTTTCCAAGTGATATTAAACAATTTTCAAAATGGATAAATATGTCTGAAAAAAAAATGAATGAATTTTTAGAGTCGATCAGAAATAAAAAGTATTGGGTTAAAAGGAACGACGAATGGTTTTTAAAATACCCTATTGAAAAATTTGAAATAAAGCAAAAAAAAATTAATAAATTTACTTTAAAAATCAAAGAAAAATTAGATTACAGTTCTGGTAAAAAAAAAGTTCTAATGAACACAAAAATGAATATAATTTATTAGGTACTGGTTGGGCAAATTGAAAATAGGAAAAATTAAAATTGGAGAAAAATTAAGACCCAAAATTATTGCTGAAATATCTGGAAATCATAATGGTTCATTGGTTAAGGCAATAAAACTTATTGAGGCAGCAAAAAAATCAGGTGCAGATTTTGTAAAGTTACAAACTTATACTGCAGATACGTTAACACTTAATTCTGTAAAAAAAGATTTTAAAATATTAGATAAAAAAAGTTTATGGACTGGAAAAACTTTATACAATTTATATGAAAAAGCTTATACACCATGGGAATGGCACAAAAAATTATTTCAAGTTGCCAAAAAAAATAAAATTACGATTTTTAGTACCCCATTTGATGAAACAGCAGTAGACTTTTTAGAAAAATTAAATACCCCTGCTTATAAAATAGCTTCATTTGAGAATAATCATATACCGTTACTTTTAAAAATTTTAAAAACCAAAAAGCCAATTATTGTATCTACAGGAATAACATCAAAAAAAAACTTAGATGAAATAATTAAAATTATAAAATCTCACAAAAAAAAAGATTATGTAATTTTAAAATGTACAAGTTCATATCCTACGGACTCTAAGGATGTGAATTTATTAGGAATTAAAGAAATGCAAAAAAGATATAATTGTTTAGTGGGATTATCTGATCACACAAAAGGTATAACAGCCGCGATAGCTTCTATACCTCTTAGATGTGTTCTTATAGAAAAACATTTTAATATCAATTACAAAAAAAAAGGAGTTGATTCAGAGTTTTCATTACTTGAAAATGAATTTAAGAATTTAGTGACAGAAACCAAATATGCCTGGGAGTCTCTAGGAAAAAAAATTATTGGATTTACAAATAGTGAAAAGAAATCAATTCAATTTAAAAGATCAATCTATGCGAGTAAAAATATTAAAAAGGGCGAAATTTTTACAGATAGTAACATTCGAATAATTCGACCTGGTTTTGGATTAGAACCAAAATATTATTTCAAATTAATTGGTAAAAAATCGAAAAGAAATATTAATTTTGCAGAACCTATAAAGATAAAAGATCTTAAATGAGTAAAATTTCAATAATTGTAGAAGCAAGAATGGGCTCAACTAGATTGCCGGGAAAAGTGATGAAAAAAATTCTGAATCAACCAGTATTACAACTGCAAATTGATCGATTAAAACAAGTAAAATTAGCTGATGAAATTATTGTTGCAACAACAAAAAAAAAGACTGACTTAAAAATAATTAATTTAGCAAAAAAAAATAAAATAAAATATTTCCAAGGTGATGAAGATAACGTGATGAAAAGAGTCAAAAATGCAGCAGAAAAATTTAAAACAAAAGTCATAGTAAGTATAACTGGAGATTGTCCTTTAATTGATCCTGCTATCATAGATCAAGCTATTGGTTTATATAAAATAAACAATGTTGATTATGTTTCAAATTGCCATGTAAGGTCATTCCCAGATGGAATGGATGTACAAGTATATTCACTCAAATCTTTAAGGAAATCTTACCGCATGACAACATCCAAATCAGATCGTGAACATGTAACATTACATATTAGAAAAAACCCAAAAATATTTAAAACTATACACTTTCAAGCAAATGAAGAGGAGTATTGGCCCGACCTAGGGTTAACTTTGGATGAAGAAAAAGATTTTATTTTAATCAAAAAATTGTTCCAAAAATTTAAAAATAAAAGAAAAGTTTTTTCTCTTATCAGTATTTTGCAGTTATTAAGAAAAAATAATGATCTATTAAAAATAAATAAAAAGGTGAAAAGAAAAATTGTCAAATTTTAAAAAAATAAATGCTGCAATAGTGGGACTAGGAAATATTGGATTATATTATGATATTAATAATCATAAGGTTCTAACTCATTCTAAATCAATAAAAAATAATAATTTTTTAAATTTAGTTGCTGCATTTGATTTGAACAAAGTTAATAGAAATTTATTTGAAAAAAAATATAAAATTCAAACTTTTGTTGATTTTAAAAATTTTGACAATTTTAAAAAAGTTGAATTATTAGTCATTAGTTCACCAACTAATACGCATTTTAATATAATCAGAAAAATACCAAAAGATAATAATTTAAAATATGTTATTTTAGAAAAACCTGGCGGAAAAAATTTATATGAGTTTAAAAAAATATTAAGTTTTTGTAAAAAGAAAAAAATTTTATTATTTATAAATTATATTAGAGAGTATTTAGAGGATTTCAGTAACTTAAAAAATATAATAAAAAAAATAAAGAATAAAAAAATAATTTGTTGGTATAGCAAAGGTTTAGTTAATAATGGATCCCATATGATAAACTTCATATTATCTATTTTTGGATGGCCGAAAAAAATAACTATTCTTAATAAGTATAAAAAATTTAGTAATGATTTAGATTGTGATTTTAAATTAGAATACCCGCAAACAAGCATTTATTTTTTTTGTACACCTGTGAAAAATATTTCTAATAATGAGATATATTTAATTTCACAAAAAATGAATTTATTCTCAAAAAATGATTTTAATAATGTCTTAAAAAGTAAAATTGGATCAAAAAAAATAGAATTATTGGCAAAAACTTCAAATAAGTTACAATCTGATGTATTAAATAAAATTATTAATAATTTTAAAAAAAAAATAGAAATTGATAAATTTTTAAAAATAAATTTAATGACACATAAACTTATTCAATATGTACAAAATAAAAAAAATTATTAATTATAAATTTAAGAAATTTAATTCTTATTCTAACAAAGAAGTAAATGCAGCTAAAAAGGTGGTTAAAACTGGGATATTATCCGAATATTTAGCTGGAGATTTAGAAGGTGGAAATTATGTTCAAAAGTTTGAAAATCATGCCAAGAAAGTGTTTAGATCAAAACATGCAATTTCAGTTAATTCATGGACATCAGGTTTGGTAGTTGCAGTCGGAGCACTTGAGCTGGAACCTGGCGATGAAATAATTGTTACCCCTTGGACAATGAGCGCTACGGCCACAGCTATATTGCATTGGGGTTGTATACCGATTTTTGTTGATATCGAAAAGGATACATTTTGTTTAGACCCAAAAAAAATTGTTGATAAGATTTCTAATCGAACAAAAGCAATTATTACAGTGGATATATTTGGCCAATCTAGCGATATTTCCTCTATAAATAAAATTGCTAAAAGATACTCTTTAAAAGTAATTTCTGACTCGGCGCAAGCACCTGCTTCGAAATATAAAGATAGGTATACAGGCACTATGACTGATATAGGTGGGTTTAGTCTCAATTATCATAAACATATTCACACTGGAGAAGGTGGAATATTAGTTACAAATAATGATTATTTAGCAAAAAAAATGAAATTAATAAGAAATCATGGTGAAACATTCGTAAATTTAAACAAAAAATTATTAATAAACAATATAGGTCATAATTTTAGACTTGGTGAAGTAGAAAGTGCGATAGGAATAGAACAACTGAAAAAGTTAAAAAAAATTGTTAAAAAAAAAACAGAGTCAGCAAATAAATTATCAAGATTATTGTCTAAATTGCCAGGCATTCAAACACCAGTTGTAAGAAAAAATTGCACACATGTTTATTATGTTTATCCAATAGTTTTAAATAGAAATATAAATAGGAAAAAATTAATAAATTTGTTGAATAAAATGGGGATGCAAGGATTAAGTGAGGGATATCAGTTATTGCATAAACTTCCTGTTTATAAAAATAAAATAGCTTATGGAAAAAAAGGTTTCCCTTGGAATATTACAAAAAAAAAATATGATTACTCTGAGAAATTAACTATTTCTGAAGAATTGCATAGAAAATCTTTTTTAAGTTTTGAAATTTGCCTTTATGAATTATCAAGTGTTGATATTAAAAATATTTATAAATGTTTCCAAGCAGCATGGAAAATTTTAAAGATAGCTTAATTAGTAGTAAAAAGCTAGGTATCGTGTGTAATGATGCTGGTGGAGCTGAAATTATTTCATCTTGGCTTAAAAGAGTGAAAAATAAATTCTATTTATCTCTTTCAGGACCAGCATTAGTGATTTTTAGACGAAAATTTAGAAATATTAAGTTAGATAATTTAAAGAATGTAATTTCAAAAAGTGATTTAATTGTAACTGGCACTAGTTTGAAATCAAATAAAGAACTAGAAGCTATAAAAATATCAAGAAAATATAAAAAAAAAACAATTACCTTTCTAGATCATTGGGTAAATTATAGAAGAAGATTTGTAAGAAATAATACAATTGTGCAACCAAATTATTTGATTGTAACTGATAAAGAAGCTTTTAGAATTGCTAAAGATGAATTTAAAAATTCAATAAAAATTTTTATAAAAAAAAATTTTTATCTTCTAGATTTGAAAAAAAAAATTTCTAAAATAAATTCTAAAATAAAAAAAAATAATTTTGTTTATTTCTCTTCTAATTTAGACTCAACTAGCTATCCATACTCTGATAATTTTATTTTGAAAAAAGGAGTTGAGTTTATGAAAAAAAATAATAAATTAAGAGATTTCAATATACTGATAAGAAAACATCCTTCTGAAAATAGAAATAAATACAAAAACTTGAAAATAGAAGGGATAAAAATTTTTATTGATAAGCATAAGGAATTAAATAACACTATTGATGAAAATAATTATTTTTTTGGATTTGAGTCTATGGCATTAGTCGTGGCTTCAATTTGTGGAAAAAAAACTTATAGTTTTAAATCTAAAATTAAAAAACTTAATGTTGTTCCAAGAAAATATATTAATCATTACATTAAGATTTAACATTATTGATATTGATTGATTTGATGAAAATTTTTTGGTAAATAATCACGTCATGCAACTAGTGAATAAAGATTATAAAAAAGAATTTGATGAAAAAGGATTTATTCATATAAAAAATTTTTTTACCAATGATGAAGTGAATAATTTTTTTCAAACTTGTGACGAAGATTTTTTTATAAATGAAATTAATTCTTCTCCAGAAATTTCATCAGAACCAAAATTGAAAGAAATCTTTTATAACGAAAAATTTTTGAATTTAATTAATAAAATAAGCAATTATAAAGCTTCTTATCTTTGTTGTGGTTCCCTTATTGGACATAGAGAAACTAATAGAATTAGTTGGAGAAGATTACATACAGATACTCGGGGACATGAGAAAAATAAATATGGCAAAACATATTATGATCCAAATAAAAAAGATTGGCCGGTATTTGATGTTTTTATATATTTAGAGGATTTTGAAAAATACAGTGGATGCTTAAAAGTAGTTGAAGGAACACATAAAAAATTTTTACCTACATTTGGTAACTTTTTAAAAGTTTTTTTTAATATTTCAAAAAATTATAAGTTTGATGGCACATATTCTTTTAAAAGTATTCCATTTTTAAGTTTATTTAAAATTAAAAATCTCAAAACAAAACCAGGTGATTTGGTTATATTTAATCATGCGATTCATCATTCTCCAAACTCTTTAGTCTTAAAGTTATTTCCTAATCTCGCTCTGCCAGTATTTATTGAAAATTTTTTAGAGAAATATTTAAATTATGTATTTAAACCTTTTTCTAAAAAGAGAAGAATACTTTCACTTACTTTTGGATCGGAATCAAAAGAAACAACTAATTATATAAAAAGTAGAGTTCAATTTTTATCTTTAAAATTTATTGAAAAGAGCGAATTTTTTTTTAATCAAAAATTTAGAGATCATCTTAAAAAAAATGGAATTCAATCTAACACAAGCCTAAAAACTTTTTTAGAAGAAGAAAGTATTTAAATTGAATATTTTTTTATTCCAACAGAGAGAGTGGTATTTCAGAATAGGTAAACAATTAGCAGAATTTTTAATAAAAAAAAAACATAAATTAAGTTGTCTAACTTTTAAAAGAACTACCCATGATGATGTATTGCTCAATTCAAATAATTATGAGTTAATAATCAATCATGATGAAATAGTTGAAAATCCAAAAAAATTTATAGTGACAAACGATTTAAATTTGGAAAGAATTTGTAAAAATTTAAATATCGAAACTATTTGGGAAATTTTTCAATCAGCTAGAAATCATATTAAAAATTATAACTTAAAGCCATCTTATGGGTTTTCTCAAAATTTAAAAGACCATGAATGTATAGATTATCTTAAGAGTTTATATGAAGTTGCAGAAAGTGTTCATAAGAAGTTTAAACCAGATATAATTATATTACCTGCTTTTGTAAGTTTACCACATATAGTTTTTGATTTATATTTTAAAAGATATGATATTCCAACAATAGGTCTTACAGACTCAAAAATTGATAAAAACGTTATTTTCGTTAATGATTATTTACAGAGAGATGGAAGAATATTTGAATTATTTAGTCAAACTGAAGTTTCAAAAATCTCAGAACAAGATATTGAAAAAATTAATACCTTTAAAAAAAAATTTTTTTTAAGAACAGATAGAAAGGACATTTATAGTTATTCTTTAGAAAAAAATGGATTTAAAAAAGAAATAAAGATTTTTTTAAAAACATTCGTTCGATTATTCAAATCTGTTACAAAAAAAGATAAAAATATTATCAAATCTATAGGATATACACCTGACAATAATGTACCTAGTCTCATCATTAGAGATTACTATTTTTATTTAAAAAATAAGTTTCAAAAATTAAATTATAGTTATTATAATTTAGAAGATTTAGATAATTATGTTTACTTTCCGTTACAATTTCAACCTGAAGATACAATTGATATAATGGGAGCAAAATATAATAATCAAATAGAAACTATTAGACAGGTTGCTATGCGTCTTCCAAATGATTTAACATTGGTAGTTAAAGATCACCCAGCAATGGATGATTTAAGAGAAAAAAAATTTTTAGATAAGATTAAAAATTTACCTAATGTGAAACTAGTTTCATCAAGCACAAATGTAGATAAGATTTTGGAAAGATCTAAGTTAGTGGTTTATATTACAGGCACTATTGCGTTTGAGTGCTCAATGAAAAAAATCCCATGCATACAACTTGGTGAACAAGGTTTGACTAAACTCTTACCAAACGTCAATTACTGCAATAATATTAATAATTTACCAATGATGATTAATAAAATTATTAATAGTAACAGTTTTGATGAGATTGAATATGATGAAAATCTAAATAAATATATATATTGTGTACAAAAAATTGGATTTGATAGCAATTATTATCCTATATGGGAAAAAAATGAAAAGGGAGATTTTGAAAATATTAATGAAAAATTTTATGAAGAGATCCAATATTATAAAAGTTAAACTTGTTCATGAAGAAAGGTTAATTTATGGATAGAAATTTAATCGATATTTATAAAAATAATGGTTTTATTGAATTTGAAGATTTATTTTCAGATGAGCAAATTAATCATTGGAACGATGTTTTAGATAGGTTTTATTTAGAAAAAGATAAAAAAGTAACATTAGATTTACTTGAATTAGGCAAACCAGGTTTCGAAATAGTAAGAGAATTTTTAAACGATAAAGTAAAATTTATAATAGATCAGTTAATAAAGGACCCAATAATATTTTATGCTGGGTCAAATGAAATTCCAAGTAAACAAAAAATTTCTCATGTGAATCATAATGAGTTAGAGGGTTGGCATACAGATACAGGTGAAAATCTACAGTATCTAAATCTTAATTATCCATTTTGGATAACTTTTTTTGTTTATTTGACTGATGTTGGTCAAAATGATGGAGCTTTTGAAATTTCAAATGTCACAAAAAAGAAAAATATTAAACACAAAATGAAATGCTTTAAATTAATGGGTAAGAGAGGTAAAGCCTTTGTTTGGGGAAACCCTTTTTTTCATAGAGCATCTCCAAACAATGGAAACATTAGAAGGAGAATATTGAAGATACAAATACAACATAATTATTTAGAAAACACATATATAAAAACTTTGAATAAAGTTCATGATTACATTGATGATCATGATCATTATATAAATTATATATTTGGAAAAAAACATTTTAGTTCTTACAGAGACTGGGGAATAGGTTGTGATATTAAAAAACAAGATATTAAAATTTTAAATTATAATTATGATCAAGATTATAATTCCAATATAAAATTGGAAAAAATTAATAATATTAAAAAAAAAATAAAGGATCTATTTGTTTAAAATTCTAATAAATAAAAAAACAAATAACTTATTTTTATTTATTTTTAAATTCGTTTTCAAAATTCCATTAAATATTAAATCCCTTAAAAATATAAATATTGAAAAAAAAAATTTTTTGAGAACACAAAATTCTAACTTTTTAAAGAATTTAATTCCAAAAAATAATTTTTTTTTTTTTATTTTGATAACCGAAAAAGGGGAAGATTTAAATAAAATAGAGGAGAGAAAATTCTTTAAAGACTATATCCATCATTGTAAGTCTAATTTTGGTATAAAAGAGACTTATATTAATCAAAAATTAGAATTTATTAATATCAAAATATTTTTGAAAAAATTTTTACCACATTTTTCAATTAAATTTGAAGAAATTTTAATTAATACGAAATTAATAATTTCTCCCTGTCATGGAGATTTACATAAGAAAAATGTATTAAAAAGTAGAAATAATTTTTTTGTTATAGATTTACTTACATTAAGTTTTGAAAGCTCATATGTATTTGATCTAATTAATTTTAAATTGATTTCATCAAAATATTATAACAATAATTGGTATTACTTATTATCCAAATATCAAAATAAATTTTACAAATTTTTAGATAAAAAATATTTTTTATTTTTTGCATTATGGAAAATTGAAAATGAAGTAAAATTTTTATATATAGATGAAAACAAAATTAAAAAATACAAAAAAATTATAAACGATATATTCTCAAGATATTGAATTCTTTAAATGAAAAATAATATAATATTAAGTAGATTTAACTTGCTGGTGAGAATATTACACATAATTCCATCATATAGAATCAAACATTTAATTGGATTATTATTTATATTATTATTTTCAGTATTTTTTGACATTTTATCTATAAGTGCAATTATTCCATTTATTGACTCTATGGTAAATCCTGAAAAATATTTTGAAAATATTCATCTTAAAATTCTATATAATTTGATAAGTGGTAAAGATATTGAAGATGTTAGATTTATTTTAACCATTATTTTTGTATTAGTTGTAATAATTTCATCAATAATTAAGGTTTTTTTAATATGGTACTCAACTTATATAACTAATATTTTAGGTCATGAGATAAA
>MDTA01178405.1_pt1 | contig 18512 bp, 15 predicted proteins | sample 811151 | NCBI WGS metagenome assembly MDTA01 (sample SAMN05326648, study PRJNA326480) | marine metagenome | isolation source: seawater | place: Indian Ocean: South | collected 2010
CCGGTTGAGTAAGAGACTGCCCTTGTTGACGCTCTTTGAAACGTTCTCGACAAGCCGCTCAAGTTCTTCGCGAAAGGCATCTCGACCATCGTGTGCGACAAGAATCCCGGGTAGACTGACTTTGACGACCGTTTCATCTAAAGTCTTTCTACGTTTCGCGGCGTCAGACCTATCGGGCCGTTTACGCGTTGCGTCACTCATATCGGGTCATGGGTGGTGGACATGATGGATGCCGTGTACAAAAAGAATACGAGATATTTTCTAGCAGCTTTTCTTAAAGTTAAAAAAAAATCTATATATTTTTTGATTTTTTTATATTTGTTGCGCAGATATTTTTTTTTTACAACATAAATCACCACAACCCGTGTTATAAAAAAATCATTTACCGCCCGGATGCCCAGCAAGCCCATCCACCGCGCCATTATTAGAGAGCTGCATAAGTCGATCACTCGTGAAGAATTTGATAATGTCGACAAAGCGCTCGCGCTCGTAAAAAGAAAGTACAAGATTACCCCAAAGAAAGAGGAACTGATAGATGCCTACAAGCATCTCGTTGAAACCGATGTTTTGAAAAGTCACCCCACGTTAGACGCGTATCTTGTCGCGAAAGCAGTGCGATCATGGTCTGGTGTGCTCGTCGTCACGGTGGTCCTACGCCCCGACAAATTCAGTTGCCCTTTTGATTGCAAGTACTGCCCTAACGAGACAAAAAGCAACGGAGCAGAATACGATATGCCGAGATCATATCTGAGCTCTGAGCCAGCCGTGATGCGGGCGATGGAAGTTGATTTTGACATTGCCAAACAATTCAAAAGCCGGATAGATACACTCCAGAGGAATGGGCATGCGATAGATAAGGTCGAAATAATCGTCCTCGGTGGTACGTTTTCGAGTTATCCGAGAGATTATCAGGTTGAAGCGATGCGCGATATATACTTTGCCTCGAACTCGCATTTTGAAAGTCGCGAGGAAAGACATTCATTGCAAAGGGAACAGCAAATCAACGAAAAAGCTGCCATAAAAATAATTGGTATTTCACTGGAGACAAGACCCGATCAAATTAACAAATTTGAACTGCGTCGTTTCCGAGAACTCGGATGTACGCGCATTCAAATCGGTGTCCAGCACACTTCGAACATGATTCTCGAAAAAATCAACAGAAAGCACGATGTCCAGTGCAGTATAAATGCAATCAAATTAATGAAAGACTTCGGGTTTAAAGTCGACATTCACATAATGCCCGATTTACCAGGTGCTTCCCCTCAACTTGATAAACAGATGTTCAATGAGATTTTTACAACAACCAAATTCAAGCCGGACTATGTGAAAATATACCCATGCTTAGACATAACATATACTGAAATACGCAAATGGAAAGCGGATGGCACTTGGAAGCCATATTCAGAACACGATGGGTGTAAGCAATTGATCGATTTGATAATATATGCCAAAGAACATTTGATTCAAAAATACGTCAGGATTAATCGCATACAGCGTGACTTTCCGCAGGAACATATCAACAATGGTTTTAAAGGGTTTGTGTCTCAGACACATTCTTCAAATTTAAGACAGATTCTTGAAAGGGAAATGAAGCTCCGAGGAACTAAATGTAAGTGCATACGTTGTCGCGAGGTCAAAAACAAAATATATGCTTTGAAAGACATAAAATTGAACATAGAGAACTATGAGGCGTCACAAGGGAAAGAAGTGTTCATCAGTTTCGATGACATGAAACAGGATTTGCTACTTGGCTTCATAAGACTTAGGCTTCCTGGTATATCTGACAATCACCACATTCCAGCTCTCCGAAATGCAGCGCTAATCCGCGAGTTACACGTCTACGGGTCGTTGAAAGTCGTTAATGACCGATCAAAATGTGGAAAGCCTCAACATCAAGGCTTCGGCAAGAGATTGGTAAGAATTGCGGAGAATCAAGCGTTTCGTTGTGGGTATCGAAAGGTTGCCATCATAAGCGGCGTCGGTGTGAGACAATACTACAGGCAAATGGGATATACATTGCATAATACATATATGGTCAAGCATCTGTCATGGTCGATCATTTTGAAAAATTATACTTTTGTAGTGGCCGAATATTTACGCAGAATTGTTCAAAGCTTCCTCGTCTTCTGCCGATACTGTCACAGATGAAGTCACTGCGCTTCCCTTGAAGTAATTATTCACTATGTTGAACACCTGCATTATGTCATTCTTGTTAGAGGTCTTTGCCAATGAATATGCTGTGATTAATATTGACATTACGGCTAAAACCACTATGAATATCAGAGAAGCACTCATTTTAATTATCTTAAGAAAAATTTATTTTTAAATTTTATATTTTTACATTCAAATTCATGGCTCATGCAAAAAATGACTTAGAGCAATAATGCAATTCATAGATCTAATACAAGGTCCTCTACTGCTTCAGATGGCATTAGATATTTTGACTGAAACGCAGCACTCTGAGATAGATGAAGATACTCATATTCCTAGAATAGATAATGTCTCGGCTATCACTGTTCCATTTTTGACTTCAAATCCCGATCTACCTGACATATTGATTGTCTCTCCAACGGAGAGCGCAGAAATGCTTAACGCATTGTACGACGTATATGAACTACATTGTAAATTGACAAACAAAACGGTCTATTTACATCATGGCTTTTTGGACCGCGATGACGTTCATCCAACATGTTTACAACGATACGAACGAATCCACGCGGTGGTCAAAGGAATATACGAACGAATCAAAAATTTACCTTCAGATATTAGAACCGTTCCTAGACATAATGGCGATATAGAAAGACTAAGAAATGTCCTCGTGGAAGTGATTAGCATATGGTTCATAGAGATCCCGGAGTACGCGCCGATTTTAAAACGCTACGCTTCGATGTTCCGTAAGGTGTTTATAGATATATGGGGGGAGATAATACACGAGTACGACGACTTCTGCATAGAACAAAAACGCAATATAGGAATCAACGTCGTTCGAGTCAAGTCAAATACAACGTACAATCGAATCAGAAACGCACAATTTATATACATTTCAAAAGCAGGAATTGTTAAGAAGGTCTGTCTTAAATATCCTCCGATATACTATCTCGTTGATGTAAAGAGAAATTTTTGCGATTGCCCGGATTTTGTGTTTCGAAAATGGAAATACGGTTTGATGTGCAAACATTTAAAAGAATTAAAGAATAAAACCCGATGCATGATGAATATTATCCAGGTGATGGAAGACAGGACGCATAATCTCATGTATCCGTTGAAAGAAATGCTCACCGCTGCTTACGATAAAGAAATACGATATTGATTTTTGAATATCAATCGTCAGAGCAAATGTACCTATTGAACCATTGGATAGAATAACTCGCAGTTGACTCGGTAGGGTCTGCGGTAATTCGGTACCAATTGTAGTCATCACCTATCTCCGTATATGAACCATTTTCCTCCAGCCAGACACGGAAAACATAACAGTAATGCCACCTCTGACTATTAGTAAGGTCAGTATTTTTACTATAATGTGATCTTCTGAAATAAACATGCCCAGTCATTGCCCCAATATTATAATGTCGCATTTTTTGATATTCGTAGTGGTTATGCCAGGGAGTTGTATAAGAGGTTTGATGTCCATTCTCATCTTTGAAATAATACTTTCTATAATTATAATTCGGCCCATAGAAGGAATGTGCTGTGTGCCACCTTTCTTTAAAGTAGAATGTACGCGAGGGGTTGATAACGTGGGCTGTAGCATAACTCCAAGCCCCTTCACCATGCGTGACGCCGTTCCTGGTATAGAATCGAATACCATGGCTACCTACACTATTTTTCAGAGAATCATTGTTGTGATGAACACCTGTCCAGGGATGCACGTTTCGTTGAGCATGAATAACTTGGCTGTTTGTACCCCATGCAGAAACCATATGGTGCCACCCCCAGGTTTGGCCTTTATCGGCAGAGACATTTTTGAATGTAGTACGAGTGAATCTATATTTTCTGACCTTAGTATGAAGTTTTATGTTATAAGAGTGGTCGCGGGTATCCCTCAGATAGTGTGTCACAGTGAAAGTGCGATCATTAGTATTATGATGCACCGCTGGATACCCAGTACTTTTGTAATGTTCCATGTTGTCTCGCGCGAAATTTGCATTGCCAAGTGTGTGGTGGTTTGCCCCAACCTTGACGGTTTGGTTGTGGTAATTATGTACTCTGGCCGAGCAGTTGTATACCGTTGCTTTACTTGTTGCAGATAAAGACCCAGGTCCTCTCGAGTTTCCGGCGGTGTACGTTACATGTTGAACCTTGGCTAGATTCCTATCAAACGTGTTCTCGTTATTGGTTACATTGTGATAGTTTTGTCCTTTGAAGGTCGGTCTTTGATATCTGTTCGATCCTTTCCTGACAAATTGATGATGACGATTTGCGAGTTGGAATTGGAAATTGTAAAGATGAACTTTTACCCCATATTTGAGGACGAATCCCCGGCCTTTTGCATCTGCGAAATATATTGCGTAAAAATGGTCTCCTACATTTGGTTCTACCCTGGACACGCTGAATTCGACGTTTCTCTTTACCGATATATTAGTATGTGGAGATCCAGCAATGTTCTGATTCTTCGCATCTGTTCTAATAACACTTATCGTTCCGTCCCAATTGACATTTCCGACGAATAATATTGTCCTGAATTGTCTTGTGTTACTGGCTTTATCAAATTTCGTCTCAGATACGCTGGTCTTAATGTTCTGCAATGTTGCAGAAGTGCAAACGTCGTTGGATGTCACTTGTTTCTCTTTCGCGTCCACCACAGCTTTGAATTTGTCGGTGTCTAAATACGTTTTTGTTGGACATTTTATACTTGCAGCAGACGGTTGATCTAAGCAGTAATCAGCTTCGTTCAGAGGTCTGTCCTTTGTTTTATTTCTTATGTTCTCATATTGTGGGCCTATGTACCTACCTGTTTTGCATTTATCCGCACTGAAGTTATCATGTGGTTTGCAAAGGTCGTCAATGCTTATCGCTCGGTCATTGATTTTGTTTTTCTTCTCTTGAATTTCTGCTTGAGACAGAGCGTTGTACTTTCCATCGGGACATTTGCTCGTTGAAATATTCGGATGATTTTTACATTTAATGTTTCGGTGTTCTGTCAGATCCTGATAACTACCCATCGGACATGGATCGCACTTTCTGAAGGCTGCTGAGTACATTTGTCCTTTTTCGCAAAATGTCTTCGGTGCAGTTTGTTCGGTGAGTTTATTTTTGTTTGTGTAAATCTTTGAATCTTTTACTTCAGAATCGTCCTCAAATTTTTCCACGATGTTATCATGTTCGTCGATGAATGACCACTTCATTGAGATAGTTATTATTCATTAAGAAAAAAAAAAACATCATTCTGCATAAACGTCATCTATGATGAAAATATTGGGCATCTGACGATATTTTGATAGAGATGTTGCGTCATAACTCTTTTGAATTTTATTATTAAAATCGTATAAGTCCAATTGTATGGGCTTTCCATTTATTTTTATATATTTGATGTTGACGGGAGTTTCGAAAATTACCGTTTGATTAAATTTATTGTCGCTATCTGTGAAACTTTCAACAATGGTTTCCACTCCTAGTTCTCGAAATCCTTCAAGAAGCTGTTCCCTTGTGGCCCACGGCCATTTAAACCTGTCTGCGGCTTTCAGTACTTCCGTAGAATATCCCGCTCTTGGTCTACGTCTATCGCCAACCTGAAAAAATTTACTGGGAATTTTTACCGCGGGTTTAGGACAGTCTTTTATCTTACAAGATTTGGACTCGGTCAAGGGAGAAGGACACGATGTTCCACCGTTTAAGGGTTCGATTGATGTCGTCCATGTTCTTGTTTGGGTTCCTTCTCCACATGATTTGCTACAATCGCTCCATTCCGACCAACTACCTTCACAGTTTATCTTACAAGATTCGGTCTCAGTTGAGGGAGAAGGGCAGGGCTTTCCACCGTGTAGAGGGGGGGTTGATGTCTTCCAAGTTCTGGTTTGGGTCCCTTCCTTGCTGCAATCGCTCCATCCCGACCAACTGCCTTCACAATCTATAGCATCGGGTGGGCAGTCTTTCACCTTACAAGATAAGGTTTCTTCAGAAGGGGAGGGACAAGCGATTCCACCATTTTTTGGTTCAGTAGTTGTCTTCCAAGTTCGTGTTTTGATGCCTTCGCCACATGGCTTACTGCATGCGCTCCACTGGGACCAATTCCCGACGCAATTTATGGCTTTGGGTGGCTCGTATTCACCGGGGACTTGATGTCTTTTGTCGTCGGAATGGAATATTTCAATGAGGAAATCCTCTGTTGGTGTACATTTTATGACTATCTTTGCAGTCTCACTGCCATAAAACACACAAGAGTGCGAGACTTTGTCTAAATTAACCCCATAGCACCCGTGGCGTTCATCGCATAGAGCCATGCAATTTTCTAATGACATATTCAAATTCAAAGAAGTATTAACTAGTCTGTTCTCTTCGTCGATATTTATATCCTTGGATTTGAACTTTGTCGACTTGTTGTCACACTCTATGTCTTTATAAGAATATTTAATGTTGTCCTCGCTGCAATTTTCGCCAGAGGCATAATCTTCACAACTATACTGCCCACTATCAAAATCTTTCTTGTAGTACGCGTCGACTTTGCATTTGTCATACGATGGGTATTCACACACGTTGTCTTTCAGTAACGTAGCTGCTTCCTTTATTTGCTCGAACCGTTGACATTTGAGCACGATCGATAGCTTCACAATTTTCACTCCGTAATTCCCAGTCTGAAGATTGAAAACAAATTGGTCGTTCTCAAATATATCGAAAGGCGCGAATTGAACTTTATCTGTATTTTCACTTATCTGCAGTGACATATCTTTTCCCTCGATGCTTATTTTACAGACTGCCTCTTTCCCCTTTTTCAGGATCGTTAAAATCGGATCAATTTTGAAGGGCAAATTTCCGTCAACCGTTGTTGTGGTGACATGGTACACAAGGTCTATACCAATACATTTTGTGAATTGGTCAACGGGTGCAATTTCAACTGGTGTTAGCATTACCATCTCCCCTGCTTTTGAGTCCTGCGAATTAAATTTGAAACCCAGATCATGTTCCAGAACGTCAGTACATGGATCAACATCTTTGCACGTACGATCTGTTACGTAGATCCAATCAATTGCGTTCATATCTTTTTTCGTAGGTGGGACCGTTTCAAACGACTTTCCCAACTCGCACTTAGTCATGGGTATTTCAAATTTCGGATCAGCTTTTAAGTAATAAAAATCCTCGGAATTGTATGTGTAACTAATATCGTATCTGTCAGAATCTTTATTGTAGGCATATCTACTTTTATCAATGTCTTTTTCTTGGACTATCAAATCTTCAGATGAGTTTATCTCCTTACCATTTATATTTACCCTCTCACACACTTGTTTTGTAGGATTATTTATCAAATCCACGAAATTTACCCTTCCAAAGCTCTTGCTATCATTCGCTTTGATCCACATGTCAGGTTTATCAATAGCCTTGGAACACTCCGTTGCACAAAACTTTTGTCTAAATACAGGGAACGATGTTATTTCATTCATTTCTACAACCCGTCGACCCCCTGCTTTTTCCCTGTAAACTATACTGAACAACTCCTCGCCCACCTTTTTATAATGCCTTTCGAATTGCAAATTCACCAGCCGTACCTTCTTTTGTGAATCGACTTGATCGCTGGCGGGGTATTTGCAGTAGTTAGAACCCATGCCTATAGTCTTCTTGAAATTCAATGCAATCATTTTCTGCAGATTATTTGGAGGCATGAAAAATTCAATGGGGCTTGCCATCTTTTTATCAAACTCGTAATCGATATCAAATGTTCTGTTTATAGTTTCCTCGTCGCTTTCCCCGATGTAATATGCAAAATATTTTCTGTCTAGCCCGTCTTTGTACTTATGATCATATTGTAACGTTTGTTCGAGATAAAGATCCGCTTCATTATCATACCTGACGACATCTCTTTTACCGACTTCGCGTTCTTTCAAAAATTTCGCTATCGACGCAACGCTATTATCGATGCAATCTAAATCATCAGTTCTTCCCAACGACAATATTGTGCTCTGGTCTGAAAGTTTGTAAACATCACTACCCTCTTCGATTTGCTCTAAAAACCATGCTTTAACCAAAGTGCATTGCTTTGGAACGGCGCTATTTCCAATGACTCCATCTGTTTTTCGGTCCGTTAGTACGATTTGTTTACCACCGTCCGAACCATGAATTTTATCATTCACATACTTGGCAGTAAGTTTATCGTCAGTATACTGTTCTATGACTTGTTGATTTGGAGCGAAAAATATTGCGATAATCAATATAATGATTCCGATTAAAAGCGCTATCATATTCACGAACTTCATCAGAGCATTAATTTAAGCGAAGAAAAAACTTTGTGAGCTTATTCAGTTTCATCAGTTTCATCAGTTTCACATAATCGTTTGATATTTTTCTTCCATTCATTTTGAATCGTAACATTTTTACTGCTAAACTTGCAAAGAATGTCAATATTGTCCAACTGAGACACTTTTGTAATTCTAGCCTTTTCTAATAATTGTATTCCTCTATGCATGTTATACGTATCAAAATAGAATCCGTTTTGGAAAGGTTCGCAATTATGGACGATCGGCACTCCCATATACAGAAGCTCGAGGTGCAGGAAGTTTAGATTGTTGAGGTGCGTATGACTCAACACGACATTTTTGTATGGATCCATTTGTTGGATTAATCGAAGAGTTTCTGGCATTATAAGTCTTCCATGAAACTCTATTTTACCTGATTTGACAATGTCCAGTTTTTCGTAAAAACCATTGTTTTTCATTGTTTTTAACTCTTTACAAAAGATAAAAACCTTGTTAAGTCTTTCTGGGTACAATTGATAGAATTTATCAGCCATCAACAGCGGAATATACGCATTTTTATGCAAACTCATATTAGCCTCATATACGCAGATGTTTATTTTGCTGGTATCAGGGTGTCGCTCTATTTTGATTTGCTTTGTGTGTAAATACGCTTTAATAATATCAGGATCCCATACGTATTTTAGTATCTTCACAGGTCTATTATAAACCAGTTCAAGGTATTCCTTCGCGTAAGAGTACATCTCTAAAACCCATATTTCATCAATTGCGTCATTCCTATAGTTTTTCATTATATGATGTATATTGAATACAAACTCTTCCTGCAAAAGGATGTATAAATTTCCGCATAAAATGTCTACATATTTCACATTATAAATTTTCATCCAATCTATAATCCACGGCGTCGTTTCCTTATTGATTGTCAATGATAATGGTGTTATCACATCATAATTTTTCATATTTTCCTCTGTCAATAAGATTACCTCTATTGGTATAAGAGAGTCGAAAACTTTATAGTCCGGCTCTGCGGTCACGAAATCGCATTGAAATCCTTCGATGTTATTCAACATTTTATAAATGAATAGAGCCTGTTGAACGCAACCATTGACAAACATCGATTCATATTGTTTAACACCTATTCCTATTCGTGTCATTTAAAATAGGTAAACAAAAATATTACTAAGTTGATCAGAGACCAGAGCTTCCAAATCCACTATCCGCTCTAGATCCTACATTTGTCAGATCATCGACGACTTGAACGATTGGAGAGTATATCTTTTTGAAAATAACCTGAGCTATTCTCGAACGTTTCGGCAATTCTAGTGCTTCGTTGCCAAAATTGAATGCAACAACTTTTACCTCCCCTGTATAACCTCTATCGATCACTCCTGCATTGATAAAAAGCCCTTTCATAGATAACCCGCTCCTAGGTGCAATTTGTCCATAACTATTTCGTGGTGCAGTGAACGAAAGTCCAGTTGAAATTATTTTCATTGCACCGGGTTCAATTACAACATCTTCTATTGAGGATATATCATAAGCTGCGTCAGAATCGTTTTTTTTTGTGGGAATTTTTGCATCGGAATGAAGTAGTTTTACAAACAGCGTTGTAGGAGCACGACGTTCTCTACCTAATTCTTCATCAGGTTCTCTATATTCTTCAGAGCGCGAATCCATTTTTTTAAACATTTGTTTTTTATTTCAACGTTACGACGCAGGAAAAAAAATGTCTTTATAATTCAATTAATTTCATGGACCTAGAACTAGAGGGAGGATTGAAAATGCCAAATTTGAAAGGATTGAAAGGTCTCGCTGCCAAGAAAGCTAAGGCTGCCAAATCTGCGATGGGAGACGGATTGGGAGCTGCAAAGGATAAAGCAAAGGCTGCCAGTTCTGCGATGGGAGACGGATTAGGAGCTGCAAAGGATAAAGCAAAGGCTGCAACGAAAAAAGCTGTGAATGTCATGGGAGATGGTGCAAAAGCTGCAAAGACTAAAGCCGCTGCTGCATCAAAATATATGGCAAAAAAAGCTAGCGCTGCTAAAGAAGCATTCAAAAATGCGGAGGTTTTCAAAAAGTTTAATCCAATAACTTGGATTATCCTTTTTAATTTAGCGCTCCGCTTTTTGTTGTATTTCTCATCTCTTGTTGGGAAAAAGTCTCAAAATGAATTGAAACGGAAACAGAATTTAGCGAGACACATGCGCGAAACATTCGGCATAGCCTTGGTTAGCTTTGGAATTCTATTTTATGTATCCTATTATCCAATTTACTATCCAAAAAGTGATGAAATGAAAAAGATTTTAGACCCTATCCTTCTATTACTTTATTTTCTAACACTCACGTACGATTATATCATTGGATTCACGGCTATCATTCCCAAGAAATACTTTGTACAAACTAAAAAGAAACAAGCTGAACTAGGCGGGATATATTTTGGCATGGTACTGGGTTCAGTTGCATTCTTTGCAGTTCTAGTTGGAGCTCTTTATTTTATTCAGACTGAGATATTACCAGATCACTATAATATGCTCTCCACGACAAAAAATTCTACCGGTGAATTCACATATTTCCCGATAATAATATGTGCAGCAATGTTCATATTCCTCTTTGCAGTAACTATAATAACATTTTTCATTTTAAATGCTGACATACAAAACAAAAAGAAAACATATAACGGTGATAACAAGAAATTTTACAATGACCAGTTCCGAATGTTTTACATTTTATTGATGATCTCATTTGTTCTACTTATACTGTTTGTCGATACACACAGGGACTCAATCCTAGGTCAGATTTGAAAGTAGTAATCTTCTTTTTTAGGTTTCTTGGATCCTTTAACAAGGCCACACTTCCGAAGTCTCTTTCGGCTTATTTCTTTATTGCATAAATCGCACGCATAATCGTTGAATGACCACAGTTGATGGCCATGAACTTGACAGATATTGCATTCGTTCTCATCATCGTCGTAGTCGAGCGGCGGCTCCTCTTCTTCCAGAGTTCTTTGAGTGCATATTTTCTTGTTATTATGACTCCAATTGAAAATAAGTTGATTCCATTGGTTTACCCAACCCATAGCAATCGGATGAAAGTTCAAGCTCTTTACTACGAATCGTAATATTCTCAGGACGCGATCCCCATCGTTCAACTTTAAAAAGTGATTGCTGTCTTCTTGAAGTACTCTCCATATACTATCGGCGATTATCATTCGTTCATCTTGATCAGCAATATCTTGCATCATTCGTAAGTGAATATTCATACGAATCATCCGGTAGTCGAGTTCTTCAATCATTTTTAGATCATATATCAAGATATAAAGTTAAACAATGAATCCATCAATTTTCCAATCTCGCAAGAGAACTTTTAAAAAAAGTTTTTTATTAAAAGTTTTAGGGTTTTTAGGGTCCACCGTTACCGTGTTACCGGAACCCTAAACTCAAGCGAGATCCGGAAAGAGATCTGGGTAGCTTCTATAGTCCGTTTCAATATGGATGTCACCGAAAATCATCAACCCTTCATCGGCATTGTAGCAAACATTAAAAGGACGGTCAAATGAGTGAATGTGCCCGAGACCATCGCTTTCGATTTCAGATCTCTTTTTTCTTGTCATTTTGGACAGAGGGAAACAACCGATAGATCCGGTGTCTACGGTGTACTCATTCCTTTCATGATCCAAATATGCTCCGTCGCCTTTCATCGTCTGGAATTCCGCATACTGTACGCTCCCATGGTGAAAAATACCGATTTTGCGACCGTGTTCTGATTGTTCAAGCTTTTCCGCGAAGATGTCTTCCGGTAATACATAGGCCAGATCACCTATGTAATACTCGCCACTGGGAAGTTGGCCGTAAACGTTTTGGCCGGGGATGGGCGGATGGCAGTGAGCAACGGGCATTTGTTGTAATTGGGCGTGTCTTTTAGTTTGAGTTTCTGTCTGAGTGTGCTCGGAAATGAGCAACAAGCGATCGAATTCCTAGGATATATTAAAGTTCAAAACAATGAATCCATCAATTTTCAAGGAAAATTTATCGCGCGGCCATAACTCACTTAAAAGTTCTTAACATAATCAAAGTCAAACAAAAACATGGACAAGATATTCGAAATTGAAAATGAAGATTCTGACGAGAACAATGATTTCCACATATCATCAACTCGCGATCAAGATCAACAGAATAGCCAAGCAAACTATGTCTCGCCTGAACTCGATGTAAATGAATTTAATGGTCTCGACATGCTGATGAACGATAAATCTAAAATTCAACACGATATGAACTCAGTCAAAAGTGAGGAAAGCAGATTATTTGATTCTGATGAGGATAACAACAACAGTCCAAACCAGAATCAAAATGAGTATCAAAATGAGTATCATCAACATGAATCAGGGACCAATTATGGTGGATCCTTTGGAAACTATGGATACTCTGGTTATGCCAGACGCGATCCACAAGAAGAGAAAAAAGAGAAAGCAGAGCTTTTGTATCAATTTGATCGCCTAGAAAAGAAAGGGTTCAAGATTCCAAGAAAATTCTCCTCCGAGTCCGACCTAGATGAGATGAAAACAGAGTATGAGCGTCTCGTGAAAGACAGGGAGATGGATAATTCTGTAAATTTCCAAAGAAAAATGCTTGTCGCCACTGTGACTGGGATTGAATTCCTTAACAACAAGTTCGACCCGTTTGACGTCAAGCTTGATGGATGGAGCGAATCCATGAATGACAACATCGGAGAATATGACGAGATTTTTGAAGAGCTGCATGAAAAGTATAAATCAAAGAGTAAGATGGCACCAGAAATTAGATTGATGTTGGGTCTAGCCGGCAGCGGATTTATGTTTCATCTTACAAATACAATGTTTAAAAGTAATTTACCAGGATTTGACACTGTTATGAAACAAAATCCCGATTTGATGAAGCAATTCGCCTCTGCTACTGCAAACACTATGGCTCAAAACGACAATACTGGTATGGCAGGTATGTTCGGGAGTATGTTTGGCCAAGGAAAGGCACAGCCAGACAAAAAAGCCTCCGGTATGAAAGGCCCTACGAATTTAGACGAAATCTTAAAAAATATTGAAAACGACGATCGCCTAGAAAATATGAGCAGCGTGACTCAATCAGAAATTTCGGAAATGACCGCAGATACACGATCTCTGGGTGGAAGGAGGAGGAAGAAAAAAACTTTAAACTTATAATTGATCATGAAAAAATAACTTAAGAAATAATTTTTTATCTGCTAATATTAAAATACGATGAGCGCGCTCTATCTGTTTGTGATACTACTTCTTGTAACCACCGTGATCAGCTCTTTTGGCGGCGCTCTAAGAGTTGAAGAGAACTTCTACAACGAAGTCTTTGATCTCACAGATGAAGATCCCTCTGAAGCTAAGCCTCTAAAATCCGAGACTGAAGAGCCAGAAGCTACTACTGTAGCTTCTAAAACTACTCCTGAGGAACCAGATGGCAACGATGTAGACGCTATCACACAAGCACCCGTTGAGCCTGAGGAGCCAACTGTAGAAGAAAAAGATATCGTCGAAGAAGAAATGGTAGAAGAAATGGTAGAAGAAGTCGAAGCATATGAAATGGAGGAGCAATATGCAACTTTCTGATAAGTTTAAGTTTTATGTGATATCATTTTTTCAATCATCGATTCGAAAATTGTTATTCGAATAATAATTGTTATTCGGTTCGTTGTCTTTGAGAAACTCCTCGAACTGACGCCTCCATAGATGACAAACAAAGTATTCTTGAGAAGTCTTCCTATGTGTTACCCTTACATAATCTTTTCCAGTATATCTTTTGTCGACCATCATTTGATGAAATTCCGAATAATTATTTTTCTGAAAATATTTTTCCATGTCAATGGTTAGTTTTGTGAAGCTGGTCATGAGCGTCGGATGACGGTTCCCATCCATAAACATCAAATATTCGTACTTGATGTATTTAACCATTTCATCGTCCTTCCCTTTGTGGAGTCCGACTAAACACATGCGCATATCTTGTATGATGTTTGTTAAACACCGTTTGTTCAACACCATTTCTCCAAACCGCATTTCCTCTTGTAGTGTGCAATTTTCAAGAGCTTTGATATCATGCTCAAAACTCACCGCAGGATACTTTTCTGTACGGCAAATATAAGTTTTCCTGCCCGTCGAGCCATGTACTACTGCTCTCAGATCCAATATGTCCCCAGTATATGATAAGTGTGCGTTCAACACATAAGTGTCACGTAAAGCTTCCGTTGGAACGTTTTTCAGATGCTTACTGTATTCATCCGTTTCTGATGATAATGGTTGGATATCCACTGTACCACTGTCATAAACTTGCTCAACGAAACCTGAAATAACTTTGAAAAAATAGCCGCCTTTCGAATTTGCTATCACTTGAGTTAGTTCGATATCACCACCATAGAGGATCTCAGAACAGTCAATCTTACAATTGATTGGGTTGCTTATTTTGGAAAATATATCCTCAGGACCAATTGAATATTTTTCCATATATTCCATATCTGAGGCAGCAGTTACCAAGTAATCTAAACCACAACTAGGAGTAGTGTCATCAGGTGAATAACTGATTTTTTTATAATTGATTTTTTTCGCAGGATATTGCCGGGCTATATCGTTGGGTTCTTTTTCTGCCATGGGAGCAATCGAAAGTTTTTTCTTCTTATAAGGACGAGTTGCTTTATGGCGTTGTTGTTCCTTTTCTTTCGCATATTTAATGCGATAGCCAATTATTTTATCAGCATTTTTCTTTCGGTAATCAGCTTGATAGGCAGCAATTCGAGCTTTCTTCTCTTCCTTCTCTGCTTCAGTAATGCGAGGACTCGTAGACCTTGGTCTACCTCGTGTCTTTCTTACCCCCCATGATGGAGGAAACTGTGCTTTCACCTTGTCACAGTTTTGGTCAACGAACCCAACCACTTTATCGAATGTCTCTAATGGACTGCACACAAGTGTATCTTCTGTACCATCTAACAAGCCATCCTTGTTGAGGTCGTGCAAGGGTGTCATCGCGCGCAAGGTTGTCGTGTCACTGCTACCCAAAGATCGCGATCGTTTATCAGTGAGAGCCGCCGGCAGCGTCATATGCTATCGAATATGTATTTCAAGTGAATCGTGAATAGATGCCGGGTTGGTAGGATGCGACCTTTAGTAGGGTTTTATTCCGGGGACCTTTACGTAAATAGAGCACGATAAGATGATCCGGAGGATGCAAGAGGATGTGATCGGAGGCGATAAGGTGCAAGAGGATGTAAGAGGATGCAAGAGGATGCAAGAGCGCGCGTAGCGCGCACGACGTCTTTTAGCTCTCTTAGCTGTGTCGTCACACCGCTGTTTTTGCATCCTAACAACACGGTTTTTCGCCTTTAAAAGTCAAACGGACCAATCAAAAATCAGTAAATTTAAAAAATCTCGCGGAAAATTTGAAAAGAAGTGATGGGTTCAACGACCAATCATAAATCATAAAAAAAAAATGGCCAATTAATTAGGTTTAGGGTTATGGGTAAAAATCAGCTAAGGTTATGGGTCTTGAAAAATGTTTGATTTTTGAGATTAAAAAGGTATGAAAAAAACTTTTTCAGAAACTTTTCAAGACACTTTTTCGAGCACGCGTGGACCAGCGCATCAGACATATGCGATATTCGCAAAACCAGCACAGCGAACAACCTGAATCATATTCTAATGATCGACACAAGTTACTGTCAGAAAAGGTGCAGGAAGATGTATGGTCTGTACTGACAACCTCGCAAAAAGCTACACTAGCCAGGATGTCAAAAAAGTTGAAGGGAGATCAATTCTCTAAGGATGTTGCAAGACTACTAAAAATTCTCCCATTTGAGGCGGCTAATACACCATGGAATCCACTTGATGATAACGTGGTCGATCTTGTTCGCTCGAAGCTTAGGTGTAACGACATAGGATACCATAAAAAGAAAAGGCGCATCTCACAGCAAGCAGAAGATCATAAATCCATTGACATGAAAGCTTTTCTTGTTAGGACGAGCTGCAGTGATTTATATGAACTGGTGAACGGTTGTCACAAAAACAGGCGAAATTGTAACATATGCGTTCAAGGGCTACCTGGGACCGGAAAGACAATATGTTTAAAATGGATCGAGAAACAAATGTTGGGCCATGTAAATGTCCAATTTTCATACACCAACGCCTATTTGAAAGGCAACTGCGACATTTTGAAAGCTTTGGCAAAAAATATTACATGCGATAAAAAGATGCACATCCTGGTCATGGACGAGATTGATGTTTTATCAGAACAAGAGCTCATTGAATTCTACAGTCTGTCTATTAATGATGGCGCCTGGTGTATTTGTATTGGCATATCAAATGTATTAAATTTTACAGAAGATAGTCGATTGGATAGATTTATATATCATGGAAGAGGACCGTACCGAGTAGCATTCGAACCATTCGAAAGCGGTGAGATATCCAATATACTGCGGAAACGTCTATTGCAGCTTCCGTACGATGTTTTTGATAGTAAGGTAATCGATTTTATTGGAAAGTCGTGCTCGAAACGTGGTGATATTAGAGAGGCCTTCAAGATTGCTGATAAAGCTATTCAAAACTGTGTTACCAGGGTTAGGAATGATTCGCAACCGGTTTCCAATCATCTTGTTCAAATAACGGATGTCTTGAGAAACAGAAAAACTTCGGTCGAGCTGACCGTACCGCAATTACTCTTGCTTCGAACGCTTTACCACGCAAGAAAGAACGGAAAAAATCAATATAACAAATCGCAGATGTTTACCCTTCTCGTTGATTACAACCGCGAGAAAGATATGTATTTGAAGTTGCGATCGCTTCGTAAATGCCCCATTCTCGATGTCTATAGCCCTGCTGAATTACTTTCACAATGCGATTCGCTTGCTTGCGTTGGGGTGGTTGTTGATGAAGTGCGAAAGGGATCAAAGTATTTGCGTCTGGCGATGTCTGACTCAGAAGCAAGATCCATATTGAAAGCACAAAATTTTATTTCTTGATTCCCATTAAATGGAATCAGAGCAGAGGAAACTACTTTTCATCGTTGGATGCGTACCAGCAAGGATTCTTTTGGCATTTTGTCCCTTGATATTGAACGAATACCTTTTGTTATCTGTGTCTGTCATCCTTGCGATTATTGGTTTTTCATTCTTGATTTTGTTTTATTTTGATCTTCGTTTGAGTGCCACTGAAGGCGGTGGGCAAACATGGTGGAACAAACTCCGTCAAACTCATGGGATTTTATACGTTGCTGCTGGATTAGCTATAGCTAGCGGCAAGCGTGTAGCCACTAGCTGTATACTCTTCCTTGACTTAGTTATCGGTGTTGTATCGTGGCTGCGACAACATGATATTATAATAAGTTTTGGTTTGGTAAATGATTGAATTCAAATCAAACCTCGTACCCTTTCACCTCGTAAAGCTCTCCTGCCTTCTGCATTTCGATAACCTGTTGGTACGTTAGTTTATCCTTCTCGATTCGCGCGATGAGATCCAGCTGCTTTTTTAGGGTCGATTCGAAATCGAAACCTTCGGGCACTTTGTCACCCTTCCTTTTATTCTCGAGTTCCGTGAGCAACTGCAAGTTGATGTAATGAAAGCAAGCTTTTTGGTGATCTGGGATCGTCAGGTCATACTTTTTGCAAGGGATCATGTGATCCGTAGCCAATTCTTCCGACGGCACGCCTTTTTCTTTAAACCACGGACTCTTCATGTTCAAGTAATCGTGAATAGCGGTCCCTGAATCTAATCCAACCAGTTTCATGGTACTGGCCGATTTCTTTTTTCCTTTCATAGCTATTGCCAAGCGAGCACGTAAATTTTCTTCAATGCGATATCCCTCGTCGGTTTTTCTTCGTTTTCTTACGCGAGCGTTTCTTTTCGCTTTGTTTTCAGGTTTCGCGCTGTACCCCGCATTGTACTCAGCTTTTTTCGCTTTGTTTTCAGGTTTCGCATTGCGAGCCGCATTGTACTCAGCTTTTTTTGCTTTGTTTTCAGGTTTCGCGTCGTACTCAGCTTTTTGAGCTAGTATTTCATCTCTGTTTTCTTGATAGCGCTTCGCCTCGTAAGCCTTTTTACAGTCCTTACATTGAGATTGAAGCCCGTCTTTA
>MDTA01175281.1_pt1 | contig 18507 bp, 24 predicted proteins | sample 811151 | NCBI WGS metagenome assembly MDTA01 (sample SAMN05326648, study PRJNA326480) | marine metagenome | isolation source: seawater | place: Indian Ocean: South | collected 2010
GGCATCGATGGCCAGGGGCTCAGGCTAATACACAAAATGACAAAACAATTTTTTGGTAAGAGCAATGGTCAAAAAATCACCACTCGAGTGATAAAATACCCCCATATTAAAAAAAATGCACAGCACACAAAAAGCTGTGTATACCAGATCGGAATAAATACTAGTATGATGAAACTGACAGGACTACTGCTAGCCATAGTGCTATTGGCATTGCTTACTGTGCCCGCTCAAGCAGGACATTCACAGGGCAACGGCACCTGCACCGACGACATCATACACTGGCAAAACATGATAGAAAAACGTTCAGATGCACCCCTGTACGAACAGAGCAAAATTGTGCAAGCACAAGCAGTGGGCAAACGTGTGGTAGGCAAACACGCCGAATGTGAAACTCTCATGGAAGAAGCCCTACGCATGATACGCAAAACCGACGGTGAGTATCCCACAGAATAAGCATATCAGCTCTGCATCCTAAACACTAGACCTTTCACGTAAATCATGCTATATATGTGTGATATGTTTCCATACACCGACAAAGAAAACGAATGGTTAAGCACCACCCGTGTCACTAAACTCAAGACTCGCAAAAGCAACCGAAACAGACAACGCCAAGTGCGTGAAAAACATGCCATGGACAAGCGTGGTCCGTACTGGTTTGTGCCCTACAACAGATTCAAAATCTAGTGCAGTGGTACTATGTGTACTGCGAGCGTGACGGAGTTGAGCATCGCCATTGGGGTCGCATGACTCGAGAAAGCAGTGACATCTTGCATGATCATCTGGATCGCACATCGCGAGTGTGCCAGGTGGTGCCCGTGAGCAAAAAGCAGGTGCCCACCAGTGTTTCTGAGATCTAAAAAATTTGCACAGGAATAAAAACCCAAGTAAATACCGTCATGCTAGGAATTGTCATACCTGTGTATCGACCACCAGACCTTGAACGCACAGTGAGTTGGGTACGTGAACATGTCACAGTGCCACACCACATAGTGATTGTGGAACACTGGCGCGGTGCACCATCCATACGCAGAACAGACTGCACACATCTACAGGTGCGTAGAGCACATCGATATCCCGAACGCGGCTCAGGCAGCAGGATCGGCATCGAGTATCTGTTGAAAGACAAACGTGTGCGTGTGATCACAGAAGTGGACGCAGACTGCACGGATGACATCCGAGACATCGACGACTGTTATAACAGCATATTACTGGATTCGCATGTGATCATTAAAAGTCGCAGATTACTCACGTCCCGACAACACAGGCCCTGGATCAGACGTTGTGTTACACACACATTTGGCCGAGTCACAGAACTGTTGCTACAGGGCGGTATTCAGGATTGGAGTTATACACACAGATATTATCCAGTGGATGCACTGCACACACACGGCCTGCCTCGCACTACGGGACTGCATACCCACATGTGGAACTTTGCACTGTTGGTGCATCTGTGGGATTGCGGAGTGCGAATACACGAACGATCAGCCACACAACGAGACTATGTGCGTTCGTCCATACGGCCGCAACATCTGGCAAGATACTGTTGGGAGTATGCCAAAGTGCTGTGTCAAAGATAACCCAAAAATACCTCACTAATTTAGTCACAGGTGCGCCTGCTTATGTCACTGTGTATGCCAACAATGTGTGTCAACTGAGATGTGACATGTGTTTTTATTGGGATGCCATGCAACAGGCACCACAGGAGATAACACTCACACAGGCCACACAATTGGGACTGTCGCTGAAAGGTGTGTTGCACATCAGTGTGTCAGGTGGTGAACCCACTTTGAGGAAAGATCTTGTGGAGTTTGTCAGCCTGCTGTGTAAGCACAGCAACGCACCAAGATGCAGTGTGTTGACCAACGGTTTTCAAACCAAACATGTGGTGTCACAGGTCAAAGAAATTGTGCGCCGTAATCCTAGAACAGAAGTCACTATCCGTGTCAGCATTGATGGCACAGAACAGGTACATGATCGCATACGCGGCATACGCGGCAGTTACCGGAGAGCCATCAGCACATATCGTCAGTTACGACGTTTGAGTACCTGTGATGCATATGCCAATCTCAATGTGGACATCAATACCTGTATCAGTCGTTGGAACTACGACGATTTTGACACATTTTGTGAAGAAGTCAAATTGTTGAATCCGTGTCATCACAGTGTGACCATTACCAGAGGCAAAACCAAAGAGCCTGATGCCGCTGACATACCGCCGTCGGCAGTGACCAAAGTCATGAAATATGTGCGAGGGCAACGCCCAAAGAAATGGAACGAACAAATGGTGGGTCGTGTGCGTGATGTCATGTACGATGAAATAGAAAGAATTATCAAACACAACACACACAAATACAACTGCAAAGCAGGCAAACGCTTTGCCACAGTGTATCAAGACGGATCTGTGCATAGCTGTGAAATACTAAACACTATACATCCGGACCAGTCCAGTCTGTTGGGCAACCTTAATGATGTGGATTGGGATATTCGGCGTGTGCTTGATTCTCAAACTGCTCATGATGTTAAAAAATTCATATGCAATAAAAAATGTTTTTGCACATTTGAGAATGCAAAATTTACTGATGTGGTTTACACACCATCTCTGTTGGCAAAGGTGATAACAAAATGATTTCATTCATAGTGCCTGTGCATGTGTGGAACGAGAAAACACTGCATTGTCACGAACAATTGAAACAACAGTTGGGCAAGCACCAATTGATAATAGTAGCGGATCAATGTGATCTGCCTGATCTCGAAACAGAAGTAGTGCAAACGCCGGCAAGACTGTATGCGGCTGGCAGTAGGAACCTTGGAGCCAAACATGCCAAGCATGATATCTTGGTGTTCATTGACAGTGACATACTTGTACCAGATAACTTTGTTCAGCATTGTGAACAAAATTACACAGCAGATCAAGAACAAATCATTTGTTTTCCTTTGGGACTAGAGATCACCTCTGGCTACACAGCTGGATTCAAAGGCATGTTGGAACACTACAGTTCACATCATGTCTACGCACATCCACGTGACAGTATCAAGCAGTTGCACGGTTACTGTTGTGTGATTACAAAAATACTGTTTGAAAAAACAGGCGGCTGGGTAGAAACACGCACAATGGAATTGGAAGAATATGCAACTGCCATACATCAGTCCGGAGTTGAAATACTTTTAGAAAATACTGTGCTGGTGAAACATTACAATCATCATGGCATAGATCTTTTCAAGCACGGGTTTGATCGTGCCAGTGTATGGACTCAAAAAAAATTATCCGGCAAAGTTGATTGGGACAGCAAACACAAAGATAAAAAAAATGCAATTGGCTCTTTGTTTAGTTTGTTACTATGGCCTAGTCTACTGCATCCAGCAACTTTTGTGGTATGGCTGATTGTACACAAGCTGTTGCACGCTAAATGGCTATGGTTTTTGTTTACCCATAATAGCTTTGGAAGATATTTTATCTATGCAATCATTCATGTGATTTATTTGAATACAATTGCTTTGGGTGCTGTCACAGGATTTATTAACAAAATTATTACCAGGTAGACTTATCGAACTGTTTATAGTATTATAATCATATGTATCCGTTAGCATTTTCAACATGGGACGACAAAGAAAAGCAGGCCATTCAGCGAGTTATGGCTTCAGACATGTACACCATGGGCTCTAATGTGCGTGAGTTTGAAAATGCCTTTGCAGAACAGTTCAACAGCAACCATGCAGTAATGGTGAACTCTGGATCAAGTGCCAATTTGTTGATGTTAAGTTTATTGAGATACAAGTATAAATTGACAGGAGATATAATTGTACCAGTGGTTGGTTGGGCTACTACATATTTTCCTGTGGCACAAAATAATTTTCGCTTGAACTTTGTTGATGTTGATCCCGACACATGGAACATAGACACAAACAAAATTGAAAAAGCAATTACAAAAGATACCTGTGCAGTGATGCCAGTTAACCTACTGGGCAACAGTTGTGACTACACTGCTATTAAAGCATTGTGTGACAAACACAATCTATTATTAATTGAAGACAACTGCGAATCAATGGGTGCATTCTACGACGGACAGTTCACAGGCACTATAGGTCTAGCAGGATCCTTTTCATTTTTCTTCTCACATCACATACAGACGATGGAAGGTGGCATGGTACTATGTCAAAACATAGACGACGCACACTATCTGCGTAGCATGAGAGCTCACGGTTGGGTAAGAGATTTACCTGCAAACTCTCCATTGTATGAAAAAACAGGCAACGCATTCAATGATAACTTTGTTTTTGCTACTGCCGGATACAATGTGCGGCCGCTAGAGATGAGTGGTGCGATTGGTCTAGAACAATTGAAAAAATGGCCATTAATACAGCACACACGTACTCAAAATGCTATGCACTTTAGAGATCTGTTCGAGTCAAAACCTTGGTGTAGAATACAAAAAATTATAGGCAGAAGCAGTTGGTTTACATTTGGGATGGTACTAGATGGCGTGCTGAAAGGCCGTAGATCAGAAGTTATCACAGCATTGGATCAAGCTGGCATACAGAACAGACCATTGGCATCAAGAAACTTTCTCAAACAGCCAGTGATGAGAGACCTAGACTATATTGATAATCAAGATTACAGTGCCGCAGACGACATACACGACAACGGATTTTTTGTGGGTAATGGCAGTGAAGACATTAGACATCACATTGATAACATGTATGAGGTTATTACAAAGTTTACAGAATGAAATCGTTAACAATTGCCACCACTTGGGGACCAAAGTACTGGCCTAATCCTGTACAAAAATGTATTGAAAGCACAGTGGAGAATTGGCCAAAGCATGCTAATATTTTATACTATCCAGATGACATGTCGCAACAGTTGCCTTTGGATCGTGTAACATATTTTGATCTTTGTAATGAGCAACCAAAACTTAAAGCATTCATTGATAAGCATAAAGATAATCCAACACTCAACCCACGTATTACCCAAAACAAGAAAGAAGCCAAAGGGTTTGACAAAGACACATCAATCTATGTGTATGATGCTGTGCGTTTCAGTTACAAAGTGTTTGCATGTATAGATGCATATCAAAAAACTAAACCAGACATGTTATGGTTCTTGGATGCCGACTTGTTAACTTTTGAAAAGATACCAATGACCTGGTTAGAACATATTATACCTGACACGGCTTTTACATCATATCTTGGCAGACCCAAAAAAGGTTTTTCAGAAACAGGATACTACGCTTTTAATACTGCCCATCCTTATGCCGATGAATTTTTCAAACGTTGGGAACAGTATTACACAGAAGATTTATTTTTCAATATACAAAAAGGATTCTTAAATCATTTCCCTATAGCAGGCTACACAGACTCTTTTACTTTTGATGCTGTAAGAATTGAAATGGAACAAGCAGGCAAAATTAAAAATGAAGATCTAAACGACGGTAGATGGGCTGGAGATAGAAAAGCAAGGCATCCATTTATCAATTCTGAATTGGGTCAATACATGGATCACATGAAAGGCTACTCAAGAAAGTCCAAGATGAGTTCTAAAAAAAGAGACCTAACTACTAAACAGACCCACCCATATTGGAAGTCAATAAAAGATTAGGTTTGTAAATATTATTATGAAAGCACTAATAACAGGTTGTCAAGGCTTCATTGGTAAAAATTTAGCAGAGCATTTAAAAAAACAAGGTCACCATGTGACAGGCATAGACAACAAATTAAAAGTTGGTGATCCAGTATATGTACATGAGTTTGTTGGCCATGACATGGAGTCGGCAATCACAATTGAAAACGACTTTGACAGAGTGTATCATCTGTCAGCTGATGTACCAAACTCTAAAGGTGTTGGTGGAAGTCAGCTGACAACGGGCAGGAGTAATCCTATACAAACAATTCAAGCAATGGACTTTGCCGCAAAAAATAAATCACATTTTATATATGCTGTGTCAGCAATGATTTACAACACTGAATACCAAGGTCACAATGGGCCAGATCTAAATGAAGACGAACACATATGGCCAGCACAACCGGCCGGCAACATATACGGAATGGAAAAACTTTATAACATGCAGTTGGCCATAGAATATGCCAAAGCATACAACATGAAAATTGCATTGCCAATCTTTCATGCCATGTATGGCCCTCACTGCGACATTCTTGAAAACTCCAAAGTGGTAGCCGCAATGTGTGTTAAGATAATTCAAGCACAAGATCCAGGTGAAATTGATATATGGGGCGATGGCACACAGATCCGATCATTCTGTTACATTGATGATCTTATGGTAGGTCTAGATAAATTGATTGAACATGATGTTCAAATACCAATTAACATGGGATCCGATGAAGCTGTCACAATGACACAGCTTGCAGATATGTTAATAAAAATATCTGGTAAAGAGATTACAAAGAAATACTTACCAGCCGGACCTGCAGGATGTATGAGACGTAATTCAGACAACACAAAAATACAAAAGCTTACAGGTTGGAAACCAAATTATCCACTTGCTCAAGGCCTTGAAAAAACATACAAGTTTATAAAAGACCAATTGACAGAAAAGTAGAATTAATATACAATAAGAGTATATGCCACTTACACCAATAGTAATTGAACAAACATCCAAAGGAGAAAGAAGTTACGATATTTTTTCCAGATTGCTCAAAGACAGAATCATATTTCTTGAAGGAGCAATTGGTGAACATACATCAAGTTTACTAAGTTCCCAATTATTATTTTTGGAATCACAAGACTCTAAAAAAGACATCACAGTTTATATTAATAGTCCAGGTGGACTAGTGACTGCAGGTATGGCCATATATGATACCATGCAATATATTTCAACAGACATACAAACAATTGTTGTAGGACAAGCATGTTCAATGGGCAGTCTATTAGCTTCGGCTGGAACCAAAGGCAAAAGACTTATGCTTCCACACTCGAGACATATGATACATCAACCTTTAGGTGGTGCAAGTGGACAAGCTACTGATGTTGAGATAAGAGCCAACGAGTTACTGAGATGGAAGAAAGAACTTACTGAAATATATCAAAAGACTACCGGACAACCGTTAGACAAATTAAAAGAAGACATGGAGCGAGATAAGTTTATGACACCAGAAGAAGCTGTGGCATACGGGTTGGCAGATAGAATAGTAACATCCAGACAAGACGATAATAAGGAGTAGTATGGCAGAAGAAAAAAGAATGTACGATAAACAGATAGATCACAGTAACGACATGACATATGAGAATGAAGGTTTGCGTGATATGTCACCAATGGTACAGATATCTATTAAAGAATATGACAAGTTGAAAGAACGTGGAAAGTATATCACAGACAAAGATATGATTGCGTGTATAGATAAGATTGAAGAACTTGTTAGAGCTTTAAGAAAACACATAGTCAGAACAGAATTAGATTAGGTTCACAACCACCCAATAAATATTTGAATGGAGAAATCAAACATGCTATATTTTTCTATTGGGTACACCAAAGATAATAAAGATCCAACAGAAGAACACATTAACTTTGCTTTAAAGAAGGCATTACAAATGCCAAGCATTGTGCGTCATCATCATCGAATATGGTTGCCTCATAGGGACGGAAGAGGAGTTGTTGACAGTGTATGGGATTGGATGAGTGACTACACCTACACAGGTATGTGTAGAAATACTATTAAAAATTGTGGACATATTGCAGTCTGGGCATTGACTCCAGAACAAGATAACAAACAAGATAAAAGAATTGATAAAACTTATCCACGTGAATTATTTGAAAAAGGATTTTTTGCAGGCGAAACACAGTTGACCGAGCAAAGTGATATTGTGATGTGGGGACGTACTCATAACGCTGTGCAAAATATTCAGGCATTTGAATATGCCAAGCAATTAGAAAATTTTGGATATGACATAGGCTATATGAGTTGCCTACAAAGGAGTCCAGAGTCATTTAATGAACACTTCGGCAAATACTTTGATCAAACACCAGTATGGCCGATGATAATAATTTACGCTGGTACAGAAGCAAGTGCATTCAAACACACCGGCACAAGAGATAGGATCACAGATAGGACTGTACAAGGTTCGTTGTTAGGCCCATTTGATTGGGACGAAGTGATGGATCCAGATCCTGAAAACAATAAAAAAGGGCCATTTACGCCACTGTATAGATGGAATGCTGACAGAACTGCTTTAAGACCGTTAACAAAGGACGAAGAATCTAAGCTTGACTTTAGAAAAAGAACTAAACAGTATATGGATAAAATTAAAAACAAAAAAAGGATACTCTAATGTTTTACATTTGGCACACACTATTAATTACAGCATTTATAGTGATCGCATATTACTTAGGACACACACATGGCAAAAGACAAACCAAAAAGCAAAAAACCTTACGTTAAGGTTAGACTAGTTCCGGAAGACAAAGACATGAAAGATCATGCGTATTATTATTATGCTATGAAACCTACTAAAGGCGAAAAGAAAAATAATAAATTGAGAGTGCGTAAATATGATCCTGTGACACGTAAGCACATTTGGTGGGTAGAAAAGAAATTGCCGCCTCACTCAAAATAGAATGTTTAATGTATTTTCTGAATTCCAACCTTTAACATATGTGGCAGTTGGAAACATTAATAGCAATTCAGAACTTCTTAATAATTTAAATGTTGTAGGCAATGCTCATAAAAAAGATCTAGAAATATTATTCAATCAGACCAGAGAAGATTTTAATATTATAAAGCAAGCTTTGACCTATGCTGGAGTAACAATAGAAGAAAGTAATACATATAATATTGGACATACACCTGCTCAATCATTACCTATAGCCATCCGAGATTGGTTCTTCATTTACGGTGAAGATGTGATTATACCACATCAACATTTTCCTTGGCATCAAATGAGGAGTAGAAGTTTGGATCATGTCTTTGACCAAAGTAAAAAAGTTACAAGATGGTTTGGCGAAGTATCATCTGAAATATCTAAAGTGAACAGTGTATTTTATGATGGTGCAAATTTTTTACGTTGTGGTAAACATATTTTTCATAGTGCAAAAGTGAGTTCGTTTGGATGTGAACATGGGTTAAATGTCATTAAAAGTCATATTTTAGAAAGAAGACCTGACACAAGTTTTATACCAGTTGATACAAATGATCATCTAGATGGTGCATTGTTTTTAGTAAGGCCAGGTCTTCTTATTACATCATTAAAAAATTTACCGGATTGTTTTGACAGCTGGGACAAAATTTTTGTTGAATACGATAGCCATAAATTTACTAAACAGCATGAAGACCTGAGATATGCAAAGTATCATCCTATGTTAGTAAAGCAATGGCATTGGTATCAGCAGACCAATCCTCAGGAAACTGCGTTTAGTTTAAATGCATTGAGTATTAATGAAAACACAGTAATGTTTCCAGGATACGATAAGGAAGTGTTCACACAACTTGCAAAGCACAATGTTGAATGTATTAATTTAAATTTGAAAACTTGTTACTTTTGGGACAATGGTCTGCACTGTTTTACAAACGAATTGCACAGACAAGGTGATATAGAAAATTATTTTTAACTACCAAACGTAGATACCTAACAAAGCACTTGCCGCAACTATAAGCAACCAAAATATCACTATTTCTTTTGTCATACCTGCGGCGTGTAAATTACTTGAACCACTTAATTGGATTTAGTTTATCTCCAAGGTTTTCAACTTTTTCGTTGACCCACCATCCAATGATGAAGCCCGCGACAAAACCAATTGTTAAAAACATGTTGATCTCCCTACTATTGTGCTATTTCTGGAGCAGGTTGTCCTGACCATAATGCCCATCCAATAACGATGATCACTACGGCTGCACCTATCCAAACTTTTTTGTTTTTGATAAAATCTTTCATAATAATATCTCCTTATTACTATTTATGCTAATTTGTACTGCAACTTTGTGGAGCAAACACGCATCCTAACGCATCTGCAATAGATTCCATTCTGCCTATTGTTTCTAGTTCGCCACTTTTTTCAAGTCTTGGTTCTGCTTGCACAATTAAAGGCGGAGCAGGTTTTTTTGCACAGCTTAATATTACAAATAAAAATATAGCGGCAAACATTACATACAGTAAGCCTCTAATAGTTTCTTTACCCATTTTGTATCCTCCTGCAACTTTTATTTACAGTCATTACTAACAAAGAAAAAGCATTGTATTACATTTTTATTGGTAATAGCAACAGTTAAACAGTTGATCCTAAATTAGTTTTACCATGCGTATACAGACGTCTATGTGCGTTTAAACGGTAGACTATCCAATGTTTATAGTGTACTATATTAACTGTATTGCCGCTTTAGCTCAGCTGGTAGAGCAATTGATTTGTAATCAATAGGTCCGCGGTTCGAATCCGTGAAGCGGCACCAAAATCCTTTATTACGTCTAATTTGGTAAGAAAGGCAATTAAGGTGATTTTGGTATGGCTGGTTCGTAGACCCGTAGTTCAGTTGGATAGAACATCTGTTTGCGGAACAGAAGGTCACAGGTTCGACTCCTGTCGGGTCTACCAACTAGCTCACTAATTAATCTTATATGCAACACGGTTTATACACAGACAGAGGCCTACCAGAGGGCGAGTGGCGATGTCCTAGTTGGGATCCAATGCCAGATGGCAAGCGTAATGTATTGATCCTCGGATGTTCACACACTTGGGGAGTGGGCTTAGAGCCAAACGAAACTTGGGCACATCATGTGTCGCAACACAATGCTGACAAGTTAAGATATTGGAATCTTGGGCAACCTGGAGCCAGTGCTGACAAAATTGTTAGAATATTGTACGGCACAGAAAAGTTGTTTGATCCAAAAGTTGTAATTGTGTGTTGGCCCATATGGACACGCAGAGAAAGATTAGACTTGGATCCCAAAGATTTAACCAACGCAGATGTTTTATTGGCAAATGAAAATGACGACACAGATAAAAATAATTTTTTGAAAAATGTATTTTTTGTGGAAAAGTTTGCAGAAAAAAATAAATGCAAAACTTTTCACTGCTTTGCAGAAGATTCATATCATGAACTGATTCCTGATTTACAAGTTTTAGAAACATACACCCTTAGCAATTGTTGGCCCTACTGGAACATGCACACGCAACGTGTGCCACACAAACAGCCAAGCTTGGCACGTGATGGTCTGCATTACGGCATTGAACATCACAAACGTTTTGCAGAATTGTTTTTAGAAAAATTTTCTATCAGACTAAAATAGATCGTCAAACCCATGCAATCTCACAGACTTGTTGTAGTCAGGTCTCACAAGTATTTGCTTAATTATTTTTTGTAAATGCACATGATCAGGATGCTTGGGATCCATAAGATTTTTTTGTGTCCAGTTGCTAAACGTGTTCCAATTTTGTATGGGGTTGAAAAACAATTTGTCTGCACCAACATCTTCACTGAGTTTGATCATTTGTATCATTTCTCTGTAGTTGTCTGGTTGCACCACAAAGTGTAAGTGAACTTCAAACTGTGATCTATGTTGTATGGTATTCAACCAATGTAGATTGCTCATCAGCTTATGAAAGTCTCCACCCAGTCGCAATTTCTCATAGGTGTGTTTGGTTGCTCCGTCTATACTGATCTCTAATTTATGCAAACGTTCAAACTGAGATTCAACTCTGGAATACATCTGCTTCATCAATAATCCGTTGGTCATAATGCTCAAGTTGATGTTGTCTTTGGCCGGTGCATGTCTCAGGAAATATCTATATATCAAACTTGCAAACGGATCACCATCTGATCCTACATGCACTGTGAGTGGTTGATCAGCCTGAGTCAAATACTCCATGACCTTATCCGCCATGCGTCGTCTAGCACGAAATTGATTGCCACGTGTCAGCATTATTTTGCTAGTCCTACAACTGGGGCAACGCAAATTACAACTGTTGTCTATGGCCAAACGTATATTTTTTATATGACTGTGAGACTTGATTTGATTGTGTTCAGGACCAAAACTCCAATTGGAGTTCTGTGTTGTTTGATATAGTTTGATGTACGGACACTGATTACTGTTACAGTAACGGTATGTGCCATCACTGATAGACTTTTGGAGTTGTGTATGGATGGAGTTGTCTAGCATGTCAGCTATGCTTTGCATCTGTATGTTACCAATGCTCTGTGGCAACCATGCTGTGCATTCACAGGCATAACAACTGCCGGCACTGTCTATCAGTATAGTGTCAAACGGTTTGGGACAGCGAGCAGGAATCTGCAGATCCTTATTGGTATCGATGTTGTAGTGCTTGAACAGTCTGGAATTGATCATATTACCAGTATTTACAGAAGTCAGATCACCGCTACGCATTTTTACGCTTTCGCGTATTTCTTAAAACGCTTATTTGGTAAAATTAACGCTTTCGCTTCGCTACGTAAATACCTGTATGAAAGTGGCGGTAATTCAAGATTCTAACAGTGGTATTGATATGAAAGTATCACCAAACATCAAAACTGGTTATAGGCTTGATCATTTGATAGCTTTTAAAAAAGGAATCTCTAAAGACATCAATGATAAGGTTGATATTGTTAATAGCAGGTTTGCAAATAGATATGATTGTGCAGTAATTTATGGAAGTTATAAACCAATGCGGGGTAGACCAGCACATCGCGAAAAAGGAGCAATCATTGAAAGTGGTATGCCATATGCACAACTTGAAACACAATTGATAGGGCGACCAATTACCACTGCGGTACATAATGAATATAGAGTTGGAGTAAATGGATTTCTATGGGATGACGCCGAGTGGGGTTTTGATTTTATAAATCAAGATAGATCAAAGCTAGTCTTTGAACGTAATGGCTACAATCCAGATATAGATTGGAAAACCAACGGAGATGATATTCTAGTCTGTATGCAAAAGGTAGGAGACGCTAGCCTTAGAGGTATGAACGTTTTTGATTGGACTCGGGACACAGTAAAGAAACTTCGAGAACATACAGATAGAAAAATTATTATTAGGCCCCATCCTTTATATAGAAAAAAATATGCACACGGATTATTGAAAGAAGAATTACTTAAGATTAAAAATATCAGTTGGCAGGAAACTGATCTTAAAAAAGATAATTTTATTAGTATACAGGAACAATTAAAAAATATTTGGTGTGTTGTAACTTTTAGTTCTGGTGTAGGTGTAGATGCTGTAATAAATGGAGTACCAAATATTGCTTGTGATAGTGGCAACATGGCGTATGAAGTTAGTAGTAAAAATTTATCAGATATTGAAAATCCATTTAGAGGAGACAAAAAGGAATGGGCAAATAAAATTGCACACTGTCAATGGAGTTTGGAAGAATTCAAATCTGGAGAGTGTTGGGCACACATCAAGAAAAGTCTTTAGTATACCCGTATTTTTCAAAAGTAATTTTTTGACTTTCGTATAAAGCATCTATCTCTTTTTGCGATAAAGCTTTAACACGTTTCATGGTGCCTTCTATTTTAGCACGATGTAAATTTTTTCCTTGGCCTCTTATTTTTTCTTTATCAAATGGTTCGTCTAATTGTTGTAAAATGTTTATTAGGTCCTCTTCAATGTTTTCCATTTTACCTATCAAAATTTTATTATCATACGGGCCAACATGCATATCAAAATATTCTTGTATCCAACCTGTGTAACCACAAACATTTTTTACAAATTTATGCCAGTCGTTGTCTCCTAGTTTTTCCAAAGGAAAACGACTTCCGAACCAATTACCATCAGTAGCATATTTAGATTTCTTTCTTATTCGGTGATTGTGTAAACTGGCCAGCCAAGTAATAGGATGTCTTACAAATGCAAAAGGTTTTTTATCTCCTAGCTCTTTCCATGTTGGTGCGTAGTGTTCTGTATTCTTTTGACCAAGAAATCCTTCATCATATTCTTTATCAGTGATTGTTGTGATGTTGTTTAAATGTTTTTTAATCCATCTGCCACCACACTTAGGTGTGTGAATAAAACAACTTTTAGTTAGGAAAAAGGCCATTAGCTTGTGTAAATTTAAATAATAGTTTGCCCCATCTTTCATGTCCGGCTGGATTAGGATGTGCATCGTTTGGCGCCTTCCCAAGACCATGTTTAGCAACATATTCAAAGTGCGATTGGCAATAATCCTCATTGTGAGAGTATCTATGCTCAGGCGAAGACCTGTTGGCTAGTTGCATTTTTATTTTTTCTTTAACAGATGCAGAGGAATCAAAATGGAAGAAATGTTTTTTATCAATTTGATCTCTCAATATTTTCAGTTGCGGACGTTCAATATCATTTACTTTATCAACTGGGCAGTCGTTAGTCAAAGCATGATACATCACGTATGGTATGTTGTGGGCTTTGAAAAAATATTGTAGAGTCAAAATTTGTGTGTAAAGTTTTACAGCGTGTGTCAGTTCTAAATCCATACCTCTTTCGTCAATTCCGTATTGTAAAAAAAAACGTCCAGGCTCTGGTGGGTCAGCTTTTGCTAAATGAAAAGTTTGCCACTGCCAATCAAAATCTTTGTTAGCTCCTCGAATGACATATGCTCCTTCCTGTTTTGTTTTAAGAATAAAGTCCCATCTATAAGGGGTGGTCCAGCCTATACTGACAGTGGTGTCTTTCATTCTTTCTGGGTTGTTGTAAAAGAATTGCATAGTGGTCTGAACTATTCTGTCATTGCCTCTCCCGCCTTTGCCTAAATTGATTGTGTGATCCTGTTTTATACCATAGTAACTTGCTAACCATTGATGACAACTGTTGTGTTTTTTCTTTGCTGAAAAAGAACATCCGTTACTAAAATGATAATTTGGCATGCAAATATTTATAGTTAAATAAATTACGTATGAGATTTGATAATCCAATCACAGATCACGGATTCAATTTACCAGATGTTGCGGACTTTGTTGATGTGAAGCACGAACAAAGATTAACTGATTTGGATTGTTCAGTATACCTTGACAAACTAAAAAATTATTACAGCAATAATAGTTTACGTGAATTTAAAAGCACTCTGCATGACTTGTTAAAAAAGACTGAAAAAGAAATGCCATTGGCAGATGGAGAAGCAGAACACATTCAGAAATGGAAAAAAAGACTATTCTCATTATTTCTTTTTACTAGAAATTTTGAACCTAATGTAAAAGCTAGGGAAGATACTTGGAGTAATATTGAAAGTAACCATTGGCATGACGACCTATACGAAAATGGATTTGCCCCTGGACATATCAAGGACACTACTGATATTAAACATATACTAGGCACAGAAATAGATAAGTTATTAAACAAGCCAGATGCTAAAACTGATATTGGATCCTATGATAGAAGTTTACCTAAATTAGATAAATTACATCCTAGTGTACTTGTGTTATTACAAAATAAATTCAAAGAAGCCGGAATATTAGATGGAGTAAAAAAGTTTTTAAAAACAAAAAATGCTCCTCGGGTAACCAAAGCTACTTTACATATTTCAAAACCGTCTGATACTCATCTATTTCATAGCTATGAAGATTGTAAAACAATTAGTCAAACAACAAATTTACACATAGATCCAAAAGAAGGCCTTGTAAAAGCTTTGTTATATTTGGATCCTGTTGAGGATGATAATGGACCAATTTGGTTTGTAAAGACATCACATAGGTGGCAATACGATCCATTAGAAACTTTATTTGCAAGAGGCATAGCCACTGGCTGTTATTTTAACAATCCAACGGCACGGCGTTCAGTATTCAGACTACCTAAACAAATACGTAAAAGTTTTGGCTTTGGTCGTTGTTTGCAAGATGGTACACCCCAACAAAAATTATTACTGGATAACGCAGTTAGGATAACAAGTAATATTGGTAATGTAGTTTTGTTTGATGCTGGCAATGTCATGCACACAGGTGGTTGGGTAAAAAAACATCAACGTATAAATTTACAAATACAAATAACAGTATGATTGAAGGAACAAATTTTGGTGGACATTGGAACAGAGGACATGTCAATCCTAACGTTTTAAGATTTTTTAAAAATATTAAGCAGTGTAAAACTTTTTTAGATATAGGATGCGGTAACGGACTGAATGTTGCCTTTGCCAAAGAAGTTTATGAATATGACGCTTATGGTATTGAAGGGGATCCTTCTGCACATGAAAATCCAATAATAGAAAATATATTCAAACACGACTTTGAAAAAGATGGAAAATTTAATCATGATATTCCTAATATAGACTTAGGTTGGTGTGTATCTGTAAGTGAACATATCGAAGAACGAGCAGTATACGATTTTTTAGATGTGTTTAAAAAATGTAAATGGGTAGTGTTTACTTGGTGTCCTATTGGCTTTCCAGGTTATCATCATGTTAACTGCCAGGAGGCACCCTATTGGATAGAAAAATTTAAGGAAATAAATTTTTCCTATTGCCCAAAATTAACGGCAAAGTTGAAATATGACTTTGCAAAACTTGTGATGATAAAAACTCCTTACTGGCGTGATACTAGGTTAAACGCTAAAAAAGTTGGAAAAAAGTATTTGTGGTCGTGGGGCATGATATTTAAAAATGATACAATTACCTAAGCATATTTTACAGCGTAGAATATTCACAGAGAAAAGTTATCGTAAGGTAACCAACGGTTCACTGACTGCTTTGGAAAACATGGACTTGCTATCAAAGGAAAAAGAAAGTATTGATGTTGGTGCCGCGGCAGGAATTATGTCAACATTTTTTGCTAAAAAAACAAAACATGTTCATTCATATGAACCGTCACCAAGTTTTGCTGAAACAGAAAAATTAAAACAAAAGTTCAATAATGTAACAACATATAAACTTGCTGTGAGTAACTTTGAAGGAAAAGAAACATTCTTTATTGATGATAGAAGATTATCTCAAAATGGTTTTATGAATCCTGGATGGGGTAAACCTGTTGAAGTAGATGTAGTAAAGTTAGACAATCAACAACATTCTAACATTGGACTTATAAAAATAGATACCGAAGGCACAGAGCTTGATGTAATTAAAGGAGCAGATACTTTGATAAAAATAAATCATCCAACATTAATGGTAGAGATATGGGACCAGAACACTCCAAATCCAGGAATATACTTTGAACATTTAGAGTCACTAGGATACAAAATGTATTGGTATTGGACAGTTAAGAAAAAAATTATGCATTGTAAAACAGTAGATGACTGTGTGAGAGATGTAACTAATAAGGAATATCCTTCAGATGCAGACTTTATCTTTGTGCATGAATCTAAATTAGCTGACGACTACACAACCCGCCTGATACGCCCAGTTTCTATTTAAAGGTCGTACTTTACGATTGTATTGAGATATCCAATTTGTTAATGCTAAAAATTCGTGCTGTTGCCATTTACTCATTTTTCCTGATAATCTAAAATTACAAAACTCATCAAATACGATTACCGTGCCTGGCACAATTTGTTGATTTAGTTTTGATAAAACTTCTATAGTAGATGAATAAATGTCTGCGTCCATGTGTAAAAAACTTATTGGACCTTTGTGTTTAGTAGTCCATAAAGGTATTGTGTCCTTGAACCATCCTTCATACAGTAAAACATGTTCTGGGACATCTGGAGGATTACATGACATATCAGCAACTACACCCTGACCATGATCCCAATCTTCTGGTAAACCTCTCCAAGAATCAAAAGCATGAATAATTTGTTTTGGGTATGCTTCTATTAGCCATTTTAGACTTCTACCTTCTCTTACGCCAAATTCACACCAATAACCATCTACAGATAAATGTTTAGTTGAATCTATTAGATGCTTCTTGATGCTATCTTCATAATTTGCTTTAGTCAGTAAGCCTGTATATATAGGATCTAAATTAATCCATTCTGTAAGTAAAGATCTTCCAACGCCTTGTATGTTTGTAAGTAAAGTTTGTAGTTGTGTTTTAGTTTTTACAGTCTTGATTGCTTTAGGCATAGTTCTATTTAAATATATTTTTCTAGCCTAAATCCTTTTGAATCATAGCATTCAATATAATCTGAATTATTTGAATGTTTAATTGTGCCTTGACCATATACTACGTCATGGTCGCTATATGAAAATGGTTTTTTAATTGTTACATCTATGTATTGACCATTACCTATACCTAGTGTAAGAAAAGTTACATATCTACCTTTATCACCTCTGAATACTCTTCCGTTGGCCACAAGCCCAGCAAACTCTACTTTGTCCATGTATAATTCTTTTACGTACATGCCTGGCATAAATTCTTGTGAACTCCACCAACCATACTTGCGATATTGAAACTGTGGGGTATCCCACTGATCTGATTTACTTGGTGTTACAACTTCTATACCCACACGTTTTGCTTCTGTTCTGTACACCCAACGTTTGTAGGAACCGTGGCAATGTTTTAAACAAGCTTTCCAAAATTTTTCTGGATTGTGTGCTTTTTGATAAGCCAATGCCCAAATTAATCTACCTAAGTTTACAGCATGAGCACGACACAATCCAAATCCTGATAAGGATTGTAGCATAGTAATAATTTCATTCTTGCGTGGGTTGTTGCCAAGTCTTGTTATGAAC
>MDTA01220658.1_pt1 | contig 18498 bp, 25 predicted proteins | sample 811151 | NCBI WGS metagenome assembly MDTA01 (sample SAMN05326648, study PRJNA326480) | marine metagenome | isolation source: seawater | place: Indian Ocean: South | collected 2010
TATTTACTGAAATGACTGGATTTGCTTAACAAATGAAAAAGTTCTTACCACTAGTGCTAACCACTACTATTCTCCTACCTACCCCATCACAATCAGGTACTAATCACTTTGGTGAAGGGGGAGTCTTCGAATTAGATTTAGGCGATAGCGAGATAGCTTTAACACCTAAGCAAGAAAGAAAATAAAAGCTTTTAGAGTGTTTTTAAAAAAGGCAAAAAATAACTCTTGATTCAGTAAACTCATACACTTTCAAAACGATTCCATGCTCGAAGTGATTATTAAAAAGATTAATCATAAGATGTATTAGGCTACTTTTAAGTAGTCATTAAGATCATAGTCCCTCATAAGCTATTGATCGTAGAGGATTCTTATCAGTCATCAATGGATAGAGGTTAGCTGCTTCATTTAGGGGCGAAGACATTTGTTTAGTTAAGACGTTAAATTATGCGGCAATATTATCAATATTTAATAGTCTAGCTATATCACTGTCCACGGCATCTCCTTCTTCTTTACGCTTTACGTACTTATCAAAGTCAATAACATTGTGATTCTTCCGATTGACATTATGATTTTTATTTAAGTAATCTATAGAAACGAGGAATACAGGTAGAACGCAGAATGGAATAGCCAAGATGATGAGTTCGAGAGGCATTTAAATTAATAAAGATAGATTTAGCTTTACCTAGTTAGTCAATAAAGGCAATAGGTGTTGAGTGATTTGGTGCTTTCCTTATAAGTTATTTGTATTGAGAAATTGAATGATTACTTTTTAATTCCCAGTTGAGTTTCTTTAAATAAAAGAACTCTATATTCTTTGTTGTAGTTCAGCTCATAAGCTCTTTATGCAGCTTTTGTATCTTCCTCTTTATTTAATACTTGCTTAACCTTAGAGTACTTTCTACCAATTTTGTATTGCCTATTGAATAGATTCAACTGATTGCTGTCAAAGTTAGTAGATTTAGTTTCTATTTCTGCTATTGGTTTTGTCATTTGACTCCATACAAAAAGCATCGCAAGGGCAGACACAAGTAATGGAAGATAAGCTTTAATTAGGCTGACAACTACTAATGTAGTTATAAAACAAAGAGAAAAGAAGGCCCATTTAGGAATTCTGCTATCTTCTAACTTTGTTTTTTTTGTTTTTGAAAAAGGAATGCTGGGCAGTTCAGGAGTCATTCGTTATTGATTTTTAGGTGTATTTAATTAGAGGATTCAGCAATTGGTTCTATTTGTTGTAATAACAAGTTGTCTTAGAACAGAATTATCAGATATACATCATCCTTTTAGAATCAGATAGCCAATATTTTCTAAGGCGTAGTTCGATCATAGAAATCGCGTTTGTAAATGACACAGAGGTTATATTTTAACTAGATGATTTCTAACAAACTCAATTATGTTTGTAAATGTTTCTCGATGAATTCCCAAAAGACTTTAATATTTAGAGGTGCAATTCTCATCTTCATTAATTGTATTTTTCATATTTGATTTTTTTTGATGCTTGGATTCGTGATTTGTCTACTATACGGCTGAAATCGAAATGGGGGCTAAACTAATTAATTGTCATTATTTGATTTCGCATTTCAATTCCGCAAGCGCTTCATTAGGAAGACTTAAAAAAGTATTTAAGATTTTATTGCTAGTTTTAGGGATCATAGAAATACCCACCAGCTTCGCTGAGCCATTATTTTGAAGTGTAAGTCCCTCCGCTTTATGTGATTTACCTTTTACATTTCCTGTGGTGAGGATCGTTTTAACTATTAATTCAGGAAATCTGATAAATGGCCCAATGCAAAAAAGAAATTTGGATTCAAATTTCAACGATACTTCTCCGGAATTCCTATGAATAGTTCCTTCTAGCTTATCCATTGACATTTCGATCTTTAAACCAGGTGGTAATGGAAGAGATAAAAATTTTGTAGTTCTTGAAGTAAGTGGAGGAATTGAAAATGTTTTCGGTGAAAAGCTTACATATAGGAGATTATTTTTTTTGTCTGGTAGTAATGTTGCGTTGCCGCCCCCCCCATTAGCATTGTAGGTAAAGGGTGGATATGATCCAATTTTTAATTGACATCCCTTTAAACTTTTAAGTTTCATAGGGTTAGTAATTACTTATTATTAATATCTTAATAGAATCAATTATTTTAATAAAGGTAATTATTGTTGTTAATCTTCTCGTTTAACTGGTATGTCACAAGGTAGGTAAAATTTATCCCATTTAATTGCGATGTGTTTTCTTGGTTTAGCAAAGTCTCGCCTGGATAATTTTTTACAATATAGATTGGAGTTTTTGAAAGTCATAGATAATTTTTATAAATAGCTGAAGCATGTAATTTTGCTCATGGAATAATGAACTTTTGATGAAATAATTATGTTCATTTGGTCATTCCACTTTTAGTTGTTGCACCCTGTAATTTATAATAAAAAATTAAAAGTGTTTTCAATGTCTGAAAATTTAACCCCAGATTGGTCCTCCGAATTTGAACACTATAAGAGACTATCCAGAGAGGTAGTAACTAATGAAGATATAATTAACTTTTTTAATCAGCATCAGAAAGCTTTTTATCTTGATACCTTTTCTTCAAGTTGGGCCAAAATGATGGAGGCATATGAAGTTCAAGAAAGTTTAAGTTCAGATCAATTAAATAAACTTGAAGAAATGCAATGGCAGGATATGCCTGAATCATTGAAATTATTTGCTTACGATTTTTGTATTAAGAAAGGATTTTGCTTTACTGGAACATCTAGCTAATTTGATAATCAATTTTCTCAATGCTATTTTTTTATTCAACAAATTAATTTATATTATGAATATCATTTCAAAATATTCTTTTATATTGATATTCATAGGATTATCTTTTATTTCATTGTTACATGCACCACTCTTACAATCTATGGAGTTTGATTTAACATCAGCTCAGAATGCAGTTGGTAAGAGATTTGCTAGCAAATTCTGCGAGGCAAAGGAACAAGGATTTTCTTCAGAAGCTTCAAGTGAGTTTGCATTGAATAATACTTATTTAAAATTTGTAGCTTTCCCAGATGATGAAAGATTTGTAGATGATCTTTGGGAATTTACAATAGAAAGAATTCGTAAAGATTGTGGTAATTATGTTACTGAAAATGAGGAGATCAATTTAAGAGAATTCTTTCAAGAAGAAGGTGATATAGCAAGTAATCGTGATTTATATTTGCCACATTAATGAGTAAAACTTATGATTTTACAGTCATAGGAGCAGGAATATCTGCATGTACCTTTTCATCTTTTTTGAATAATCGATTTTCTGATGCATCTATAATATTAATTGAACAAGGAAGAAGAGTTGGTGGTAGAGCTACAACCAGAAAATCAAGAAAAAATAAAAATCTTGAGTTTGATCATGGTTTACCCTCTTTTAGTTTAAGTGACAATATTTCTAAAGATATACTTACATTCATTGCACCGTTGATAGATGCGAAAAAATTATTGGACATATCAAATGATATTTTGACAATTGATGAACTTGGCTACATAAAACCTACTTCTCATCATCAAAAGACTTTTAGAAGCGTACCCTCTATGATTAACTTTTGTCAGGAGATAATCTATCAATCTAATAATCCTCAAAAAATAGATTTTTTATTTCAGGCACAAGCTAAATCAATTAAACGTATTAATAATTTATGGCAAGTTGAGATTAATGATAAAAGATTAATTAAATCTAAAAATCTTATTCTATCTAGCTCTTTAATAGCACATCCAAGATGTTTGGAAATTATGAAGATTAACTCTTTACCACTAAGTGATGCTTTTGTCCCAGGTGAAGATAAAATTATTGACTCAGTATTAAGAGAAATAAAAAAACAAAAGTATATTATGCGTAAAACCTACATTCTACATGTTTCTGACTTTGCAGTTGTTCAAAAATTTGATCATCAATATCTACAAATATGCTTTTCTAAAATAATTAAAGAGGATTTAAACTTTGAAAGAATTATTTTCCAAATTCAATCTAATGGATCTTTGATAATTGTTTTGCATACCTCATATCTAAATCATCTGGTTGATTTGGATTTTAATAATATTATAAAATCATTAACATCAATTTTTATCAATTATAAAATATTTTTAGATTTATTTTCACAAGCTAGACTTATTGATACTATGTCCTGGAGAGCTTCTCAACCTTTTAATTATCTCTTGCCAAAACATTTGCAATGGTCTTCAAAAAGTCATATTGGTTTTTGTGGTGACTGGTTTGATTCTAGTGGAATTATAGGAGTAGAGTCTGCTATGAACAGTTCTATAAGATTGTCCAAATTGTTAGACTGGATCTGACTATTTTAGAACTCTTTTCTAATTAATCAAATGCTGATTGACCAGCGATCATATATCGTCTGTAAAAAACTTTTGAATTATCAAAATTTTAAAAAATATATGTTTTTTGTCTTGCTTTCTTTATGTGTAGTCGATATACATGAATTATATTTATTTCTATTATGATCACGGTCATTTTTCTGCTCGCTCTTGGCCTGGCTGGTTGGACTTTCTCCACATTGATGAGTAAAGGAAAGCATCAAGAGGAAATTATGAAAGAGTTAGGAAATATTTTTGAGAGCTTAAAGTTTCTAACTACTTCTGTTACGGCTCTTGTAAAACTTTTAATGAAGGACTCTATCTCTTCTGCTAAGAATGAGGATTTTCAACCTATCAGTTCTAACGTGATTGATTTACTAAAGCTTGAAAAGAAAGAGAAAGAAGAGGCCGCTTAATTTTTTAATCTTAATTTTAAGTCTATATCTTAAAGATTGTATTTTTTAAGTTCCATGCAGTCTTAACTTCTTCGGATCCATGATGGTGCTCCGGAGAACCATTCACCCAGATCGTCTTGATCAGGATTGTACGTTGAATTTGGGTCCTCAGAACTTAAATCCAGTCCATCAAGTAATTCATCTATTGGATTAGAAGTATATTTATTTCGCTGCCTCAGTAATGCTTTTCGAAGCCAAGAAGAAACATTTTGATTCTTCGTCGCATATTTATTGATATAAATTCTCTCTTCAAGAGTTACTTCATTACCGATGGCTAATCTGCTTAATATTTCTTGTATTCGAAGACGAGAAGATGTAGTCAACATGGTTGATTATCTATTTTTTCCTTTTTAGCAAGGAATACATCGCGCGCAAGTTTAGTTAATTCAACTTTAGAATTAATTGTAATTTCTATAAATCTTTATCAAAAGTCTTTTTTCTAGTCCGCTTAAGTTCTCCTCTTTTTTTTTTGATGCAACTCTTCTAGTTTGCGATGCTTTTGTGGGCTTTGTTACCTTTCTAGTCTTGGCCTTCGACATTAATGAAGCTTTTATTAAAGTTATTAATTTATGTTTGGCTAACTTTCTATTCTCATATTGAGTTCGATCTTTCTGAACTTTTATAGAAATACAACCATTATTGATTCTATTTTTTAATTTATTAAGAAGAATAACTTTTTGGATTGTATTTAAAGCTTTAGAGTTGCTTATGTTGAAGCGTATTTCTACACGACTTTCTGTTTTGTTAACACTTTGTCCACCTGGACCAGACGAACGGGAAAAGCGCCATTGAATTTCATTGTATGGAATCACTAATTCTCTATTAATTTCTAGATTCATTAATTCTTAATTCAGCTTTGATTGTATATATAAAATTTGGAGCTCGATTATGTATCAGTAGTAATGATTTTAAAACAGCTGTACTTTTGTAATCATTTATTGTGTGAAAATTTTTTTAAAGTCTTTATTTCGATGACTCTTAATGTACTCTCTTCTGTTGCCTTCAAATCGATTAGAGGAGCCATACCATCATCGTATGCCTCCTTCCATCTGAGAGCACAAAGACACCAGCGATCGCCTTCTTTTAATCCTGGAAATCCTGGTTGAGGTGAGGAGAGATCATTTCCTTGGGCTTTGCTATAAGAGAGAAATTGTTCAGTGATAACAGCACATATTGTATGCATCCCTTTATCCGATATGTCTGTTTTGCATGAACCATCGCGATACCATCCAGTCATGGGACTGCAGCTGCAACTTTCAAGCTTAGTACCCAAAACGTTTTTTTCAGACATGACTAGTTAAAATCATAAGGCTATAATATTCGTTGATCTGATTATTTTCTAAGAATAAAATAATATGACCGCTCCATTGATAAAAGGTGCATCTGGGGAAGAGGGGGAAAAATTAAGCTACGCTTCTATTGATGAAAATCAAAAGGAAATATATACTTTTAATGCTAATGAGCCAGTCTCATGGTCGATAAATGGGGGGGAGAAAAGTCTTTTTACGATTGATGAAAACACTGGAAAATTAAGCTTTAAAGATGCTCCGGATTATGAAACATCAAAGAATTTGAATGGAACAACTTTAAAATTTACTACTAATTATTCTAGCTCAACTGTAGGTAAAAATTTTTTTATAGAGCTCTACGATAATCAAAATGAAACTAATAATACAACCCATATCACTAGCAATAATTTCATTAAATATGTAAGTGATGGTTCTTATGATCAGACTTTAATTCACAGATTAGTTTCTAACTTTGTTATTCAAGGAGGAGGTTACTCTTGGCCATCTTTGTCATCTAATCAAACTGGTGGCAGTCCAATAAGAGTTCAGTCAAAAGGAGAAATAATTAATGAACCAAATAATTCAAACCTAATGGGTACTATCGCAATGGCTAAAGTATCTGGAAAGCCTAATAGTGCAACCTCTGAATGGTTTATCAATATTGCTGATAATATAAATCTTGATTCTCAGAATGAGGGATTTTCTGTCTTTGGACATTTATTAGGAGACAGCATAAAGAATCCTTTGTTATTAAATAATCAATTAACATATAATGTAACTTATAATGAGAATGGTTTAAACTTACCACAATTACCTTTAAATAATTTGCAGGGTAATATCATAAATTCAAAGAATTACTTTAGTATAGATAAGATTACTACAATTGTTGAAAGACCTAGTGAAATAAATAATAAATTTAACGTAATAGTTTCTGCTCAAGATTCAGAGGGAAATCAATCAAATCAATATGTAATCGTAAATGTTAAAGATATTCAAGGAGAAGTTCATAGTGGTAACAGTGGTGACAATACTTTTAAAGGAGGTATAGGAAATGATATCTTTGAAGGTAATAGTGGAAACGATACGATTGATGGTGGAGCAGATTTTGACATAGCGACTTATTCAGGATATTTTTCGGATTATACATTTAATATCTCCAATAAAGTAGTCATAGTAACCGATAATCGTACATCGATAAATGATGGAATTGATACATTATCTAATATTGAAAAGCTGACCTTCGCAGATAAAAATGCCTTAGTAACAAGCAAGGAAGTAAAAGGTATTACTTCACTAGGATTTAAATCAGAAAAGGTATATTCAGGCAAAAGTGATACTTATAAATTCTATGATTTAGGAAATGATAAATATGGAGTAGAAACAAGTAGTGGAATTGACGAATTAACAGGTGCATCGATTTTGAAATTTGATGATAAAAATATGCATTTAGTTAATGACGTCAAAGCAACATTTGATCAAGTGACAGGATTGAATACTGATTCTGGACAAATGTTTCGTCTTTACAACGCTGCTTTCAAACGTTTACCTGATCCAGATGGTTTACGTTATTGGATTGGTAATTTCAGTTCTGGGAAAGATGATGAACGTGCTGTTGCCTCCTCATTTTTAGTCTCCAAGGAATTTAAAGAGCGCTATGGAGAAAATGTCACAAATGAAAGTTATGTTGAGACACTTTACATTAATGTTTTAGGAAGAAATTATGACCAGTCTGGTTACAATTATTGGTTAGGAAATTTAAATAACGGTATTGAAACTAGGTATGAATTATTATTAGGTTTTTCCGAATCTCTTGAGAATAAAGCACTTTTCTCTGAGATGACTGGTTTATATTGATTCTTTTAAATTATCCATTAGATTTCTATTCATTCAGGAACATTTCAAGATAAATTTTCTTCTTTCCCTCAGTCTCTAGGTTTTCTAAATATTGAGCTTTTGCAGTTTTAGTGATTCGAGAAGATAACTGAATTACTGTATAAGAAAATTTTTTTTAATCTTCTTCTGTAAAGGACTTACCTAACAGCTTTGCCTTGGTACAAAAGTACTAAGGCTGGGTTTCTTGATGGAATTCCTTATGCACTCTAAATTTTACGATGCATTCTTTTTATTGGATAAGGAATTCCTTCTCCTCGCTAATAAAATTGAAACCATTCCGTTGCGAAACATTTTTATTGATTACAAAATCGTTCGGTATCCCGATCCGAACAACATTGATTTAATAGTTAAGATTAATTTCTTTTAACATCATGAACAAAGGTGCTGAGCGTTTCAACGGTTTGATGGCTATGTTAGGCATTGTTGCTGGTGTAGGTGCATATGCAGTTACAGGACAAGTAATACCTGGAATTTTTTAGTTAACAAAAAAAATAGTTAATAGTCAAATAGACCAGTTAACTATTTTTTGTATTTTTTTTAACCTAAATAAATTAGTCTTTATCTGTGTTTTTTGAATTTCCAAGTGCAGGGGCATTCATACCATCGTAGTCGGGACCTACCATAATTCCGACTATTGCAAATAAAACAATAGCTGCAATACCTACGATAGGAGCTGTTGGAGCAGGCGTTGACAGTAGTCCGCCAAAAAATAAATGAATCATCAGAATAAAAATAGAAATAATGTTTTAGCCATTTATTTCCTCTAACGTGTTTGATAGGAGATTTTCTTTTTAATTTATTAATTTTTTCGAATTAATCTGGATTGAACTTAAGCTGTCATTCATTTTTTACCTTCCTATCAAATGTATGTTCACTTAAATCTTTTCTTTAAAATTACTGATTGTCTCTTAATGCTAATAAAATTTTGCTTCTTTAAGAAAATTTCCCTTAAGTAGACGACATATATATTTTTTTAGCTATTATTTTTATATGTTTATCTAAGGAGGTGATCCATTGTCGCATCTACCTATCGGCCAAGAGTCAATGGAAGCGAAAAGACTTTTTCTATCTGTTGCTCCTGCCTTGAAAGGTTTTATTATTAATAGATTTATATAGTTTTAATTATCTATTAATTTTTTTGCCAGCTACAAAGTAGCTGGCTTTTTTATTGTTCAGTCTCCAAGATTTTTCCTTTTATGATTAATCTCTCGTATCTAGAATTTTTTATTATCTCTTGATATATATTCTAAAAAGGCTAATCTAAAAACATATCGTTAATTCTTTTATTTCGATGTCTAATGAAGAAAAAATTGAAGTAGCCGAAAAAAGGATAATTGAGTTGAAAACTTTAATTTCTCACTGGAAGACAAGTAACATATCATCAAGAAAATCTACTGTAGATTTTGTCGAATCAATCCTTACCGACAGGGCAAAGACTAAAGTGGCTTGACTTTAATTAATATATGTTTACTTTGATAAAACATCTTTATGGCGAGAGTGAGTTATGTTTTTCTGTCTTTAATACAATCTAAACTTTTATTGAAAATTAATTTGAGACAAAAAATTAGAAAATATTTATACTAATAAATATTTTCTAATTACTAAGGGAAATGAAAATCGGCATTTATCACAAATTTAAAGAATATTTCTGGAATAGTTTAAAAGAAATTTCTCATACATTTAGTTATCTAAAAGTTAATAATCTTGGAAATGGTTATGTTAGATGTTTTTGGGAAATTGGTCCCATAGATGATTTGAGAATTAAATTAAGTAAAAGTTGTTTTTACGCTATCAGGTTGTTTGATATTAGTAACAATAGAAATATCGTTTACTCTACTTGTATTATGAAAGAGATCCAAGTAAGTAAATTTCAATCTTCTATTTCATTTCCTATCCCAGTAAATAAAGGCGTGTATTATTTTGAGTTTGGTTATCGTAAAAGAAATGGGGAGTGGAGAAAGCTTGCTTATCAAAATATTAACTTGGGTTATAGGATAAAAAGAGTTATTCAAGCTTTTGAAAACGATAATTGGTTTGATTGTAAAACCAGGTTTGTAAATAATATTAATTATCATGAAAAAGCTTATAAATTATCTTCTAATCTATCTATTGGGGGCTCTGAGGAACTTGGTTACGAGACAGATGTTATTTAATATGTATATACAATATTTTAATTTAAATTCCTTTGATTTCAAATTTAAAAAAATATTTGCATATAAGCTATGAAAGAAAATATATCATTATTGAAAACTTTAAAGTTACAAGGTTTTAGTAATTTGGATATTGAGCAGATTCTCAATTATTTAGAAACTTTAGATTATGATCTTAAGAAAACTATATATGTTGGTAGGATTCTATCAAAAAATGAGAGGCTTGCAAAATACTTTTTTCTTAGAGATAAATTCAATTTGAAAATTGATTCTTCAGACGAATCTTTTTACATAAATGAGATACTTGACCAATGTATTGACTGGGATGAATTTTGGCGATTACTAGTTATTAAAAAAGGCTTTTGTTGTATTCGATTAGCTGGAAAATTACAAAATAAAGTAAGATTTACTTTTTTATCTGGTCCAAATATTCTCTCTGGATCGTGTGTTGATAAATCAAACTCAATTTTTGAGGATCAAATTTTTTGATTACACTTATTGATTTATGTGTAGTACTTTTTTTTATATCTTATTTTGTATTTAAACAAATTATTTGTCTTTTTTTGGATTTTTTGTTTTACTGTCATTCAAGCTAAATTTTAACTGTGTCAACTTATTTAATTACAGGTGCCAATAGAGGGATTGGCCTTGAGCTGGCTCGTCAATTGAGTAATAGAGGCGAAGACGTAATTGCTTCTTGTAGATCCTCATCTTCAGAATTAGAATCTTTATCAGTAAGAGTTAAGACAGGCGTAGATATCACTTCAGGTGACTCTATTGTTAAACTTAGGGAAGATTTAAATGATACTAAAATCGATGTACTGATTCAAAATGCGGGGATTGCACAATTCAACTCTCTTTCTAATTTAGATCCACAGAGTATTGCTTATCAATTTGAAGTAAATGCTTTAAGCCCACTCTGCTTGGTTCAAACCATGCTAAATAATTTAAGTAAGCCTGGAAAAATAGCTTTAATAAGTAGCCGTATGGGCTCAATAGATGATAATAGTTCCGGAGGATCGTATGGTTACAGAATGTCTAAAGTAGCCTTATGTATGGCTGGAAAATCTTTATCTATAGATTTAAAGCCTAAAGATATTTCTGTGGCAATATTGCATCCTGGTTTAGTCAGTACTCGAATGACAGGGTTCACTTCAAATGGTATTAAACCGGAAGAATCAGCAAAAGGACTAATTCAACGTATTGATGAACTTACACTCGATAATAGTGGTACTTTTTGGCATGCGAATGGAGAGATTTTACCTTGGTAAATTTTTTTTTAAATAATCATTATTTATTTCAATTATTCTTCATGCCTATTTAGAAAATATTTTTTGTATTTCTATAGAATCATATTCTACCTAATGTTTTTCTTAGCTTTTTGACAAAGCTAATACCAACTCCAGGTATGGTTAAGAGTTCCTCATCAGACGCTGAAATAATTGATTCTGGCGTCAAATAACCAGCTTCGTAGAAATTGTTGCAGTTTTTCTTACCTATTCCTGGAATTGATGTTAAGTTTTCACACCTAGAGGATGATTTTTCCTCTTCTTTATTCAATATGCTAAAAAAATTAGATATTTTTCTTTTTGTATTAAATAAGATTTTCTCAAGGAACATTTCTTTTTTCCAAAGCTTATTATTAAATATGCATTACAAAAAACTTCTTGCAACCATAAATTTTTTCTTTTGATGATTTATTTTTAAATATTAGCTTCAATTTGTATTAAAAAATACAAGATAGACTTGTAAATATATGTTTTCCCTATGTCTTTGAGTACTTTTATTAGAATTTTCTTATTGATCTTTGAATAGCTACTTGACTTTGCGTTCATATCTTGCAAATTATTTTTAGATGTATTTCCCTTCCTTTGTTCATAACTGTGTGTGGTCAAAAAGGTGGGGTAGCTAAAACTTGTACCTCAATCCATCTTGCAAGTGTTTGGAATTCCCAAGGGAAAAATGTTTGCTTAGTTGATGCTGATAGAAATCGCTCGGCTCTTGCTTATGGATCAAGAGGCAATCTTAAATTCAATATTGTCCCAGTTGAGGCAGCTGCTAAAGCAACTAGATATTCTGAAATTGTCATAACAGATGGTCAAGCTAGTACTGATGAAGAAGAGTTGAAACATCTAGCAGCTGGGTCTGACCTAGTTCTCTTACCTACTGCGCCTAAGGCCAGATCGGTTGAGTTAACAGTTGAATTAGCATCTTTGCTAAAACAGTTAAAAATTCCACATGCAGTTCTACTAGTTAAGGTTGATTTCCGCCAAAAGCGAATTGCTAATCAAGCTAGAGAAGCTTTAGGTAAATTTGATTTAAATGTATTAGATGGTGATATTCCTTTGTTAGCAGCTTTTGATAAAGCAGAAAACCAGGGAGCAGCCGTTATTGATGCTGTAGACGATAAAGGTCGATCCGATCCCAGGCGAATGTCAGGTTGGTCGGCCTATTGTTCCATTGCCTCACAAATTCAATGCCAGATTTCGAAGCACTTGTCAGACATCAACAAACCAGTCGCAAGCCTGCCAATGAGCGCTTAAAAGTTGTTGAAAAATCTCCTGTTATTGTTCAACCACCTACCACTGATGGGAAAAATTTGAGTACATTATTTTTTGGTTTCTTGGGTGGATTATCTGGATCAATAATTGGAACAGGTTTGATTATCTATCTTTCAGCTCAAGAATTAATAGATTTTAAATTACTTTTTTAAAGTTTATTTTTAAATTAAAAAACTTTTTAAGAAAAGTCTTTATATATTGAAGTTATCTATTCTTTTTGCTATATCTACCATATTAAAAAAAGTTTTTGATTTTTTTAGTAGTTCATTATAGTTACCAGATGCAATAATCCTTCCATCTTTAAACTCATAGATACAATCTGACCTTTGAATTGTAGATAATCTGTGAGCAATTGTTACTATTGTGCAGCGTCTACCAATCATTTCAATTGCATCCATTACTTCTGCTTCTGTTTTGTTATCTAAGGCGCTAGTTGCTTCATCTAAAACTAATAATTTTGATTGTCTATAAAAAGCTCTTGCTATGGCTAATCTCTGTCTTTGCCCCCCTGATAATCTGATGCCATTATCACCAACATTTGTATGTAAACCCATGGGCATCTCTGATACTAATTCAGCTAGTTGAGCTGCCTTAAGAGCATCCCAAACTCTTTGATTATCAATTAATTTTTCATCTAATCCATATGCAATATTTTCAACAATATTGCTATTCAGTAAAGTAATAGATTGTGGAACATAAGAGCAACAATCCTGCCAGGCAGGTACTTCATTATTGTTTACTTCTACTCCGTCTATTAATAGTTTGCCATTTGTCGGTCTAAGAAGACACAATAATTGATTGGCGGTTGTGGTTTTCCCGCTCCCAGTTTCTCCAACAAACGCTACTCTTGAACCAATAGGGATAGTAAGATTTATATCTTTTAAAGCATATATGTCACTATTTGGGTATTTGTAACTTAGTTTTTCAAGTTTTAAGTTGTTTCTTGGTTCAATTCCTTTTTTTGAAGGCACGCCTAAAGATCTTTTAGTTAGCCTGCTGGAGGGAAGTTCTATTATTTTTAGTATTTCTTCTAAATCAGGTATTGATGCCCTCATGGAAGTTAATGCTCTAAAGGAATCTTGTAAAGGAGGGGTTAGTTTTAGCGCCGCTACTGCAATTGTTGCTAAGAATGGAACTATCTCAATAAGCTTTGAATCGTTTTGCCCAGTAGCATAAGGAAAAAGACCAATAGCAAAAATTAATGTAATACCAAAAGGCTCAATTAATGACCTAGGGAATTCAGGTAAAACTTCAGCTTTCCAAATATAAGGGAAAGAGGTTTGACCTGCTGATTTGTATCTTTTTTCAAAATAATATTCTGAACTAGTGAGTTGAACATCTATAATTGTACGCATTGATTCGGTTAAAATATTATTTGTTTCTTTCTCTAATTTTATTCTTTGGCGAGAGGAATATCTTATAAATGGTGTTACAAATAATGAAATAAATATATAAAAAACTAACAGACTTATTATTAAATAGAGAGCGATTGATTTAGCTATGAAAAGAACAGCAATACATATAAAAGTTATCACGCATAAGCCGCTCGAAATTTGAAGTATGGGTCTTACAAGAAATTCTGAAACTCTTGCAATATTGATCAAGACTTTTGATGATAAATCAGATTTTTTCTTGTTTAAAAAGAATTCATATGGTTGAGATAGTAATTTTTTCTGTGCCAGTTCCGATAAGTCTTGCCAAATTGCTACTCGAAGTCTTTCTTGGGCTGCTTTAAGGAATAATTTAGAGAATGATGCCAGCCAATTCATTGCTACATAAACGCAAACTAGACTGATAACTTTTATTTTGGGGTCGTTAGGTATAAAATTTTGAAATGGTAAGGGAGGTTGATTAGCTTGGCCTATAAAAACTGTAAATAGTCTAGAAACAATTCCAACTACAATAACGTCTATCAAACCAGTCACTGCTGCTACAGGGATTAATTTTATAAGTGACCTTCTTCTTCTAAGTGGAAGTGCTCTCAGTAGGCGCACTAATAGATGATATGTTTTGCTTTTGCCAATCATTATATGAAATTACTTAACTTTGAGAAATTATTTATGCTGATTAAGCCAGTTCTTTGGGTGTTTGGTTATGACTTGTTTACCCTTTAGCTTCTTTAATCACATAGAAAATTTGCAAGAGGATTCTATAGACAAGCTTAAATATATTTAAATATGAATAGTATATGTGCTTGATGTATATCGAAAGATAGATTAATATCTTTTTATTGTTAACAAATAACCTAAGAAGATTAATATAATTATAGGTAGTAAATAAATAAGAATCATGAAACCAGATAAAAAGATAAATATAATTAAAAAGAGAAAAAACCCTATTAATACAAGCTTCAAAAATCTTTTTATTTGATTTAACCAAAAAACACCTTTAAGCTTTTCTAGATTAATTTCTAATTCTTTTCGCTTAAGATATAATTCTTTGAGTTGTTTTTGATGCCAATTAATTGATTCCTCTAATTTTGTTCTGTATATATTTTTTCCAAATTTTTCTATAAAATTATTAGAGTTTGATAAATTGGACCTTAATTTTACAATTTGAGCCTCAATCAATGATTTGCTGGTATCTGATATTTTTTGATTTATTTCTAATATTTGAAGATTAATTTGATCTTGCAAAATAAATTTTTTATTTGAATTATATTGAATTATTTCATTACTTGTATTTTTCTTATATTTAAAAAAATTATAAAAAAAGTCATCTCTAAACATGCGAGTTACAATTATCTAAGATAGATTTATTATAAAAATATTATAACCATGAAATCTATAATTTTTAATGGTAGCTACATAACAAAAAAAAATACAGGTATTGGAGTTGTTTCTGAGGAGTTACTCAACTCTTTTTCAAAGTATAAAATGACTACACTCATTCCAAAGAATTTAGGAATAAGAGGTGATTTCTACATACCAAGCAACTTATCGCCAGGGCAAGGTTTCAAAAGTCATCTGAGACGATTGTATTGGATTCAAACAAATGTTCCAAAATTAATGAAAGATTCAAATGCTGAATACTTTTTATCACCATTATTAGAAGTTCCATTATTTACTGGTATTAAATCTATTGTTTTGGCGCATGATTTAATACCAATTCGTTATCCATCCATATCATTTTTAACTTTATATCATTTAATTTATGTTCCTTTAGTTTTAAATCAATCCAAGCTGATTCTATGCAACTCTACTTGTACCGCGAATGATTTGCATAGTTTTTATCATGTGCCAAGACATAAATTGTATCCAATAAAATTAGGATTTAATCATAAAAAGTTTTATCCAATTTCTAAAACTAGACAAAGATTCTTTCTTATTATCGGAAGACATAATCCATATAAAAATCTGGAAAGGGTTATCAAAGCATTCGCATATTCTAAAATCGATAACTACAAGCTCATTTTTGTTGGCCCTTTTGATAAAAGATATACCCCAAGTCTTGTAAGACTCATTAAAGACTTGAATCTTACCCATTTATCCGAATGGAGAGATTGGATTGATGACGATGAAAAATTATCATTACTAAACGAATGTCAAGCACTTATTATTGCGAGTCTTTGGGAGGGTTTTGGTCTACCAGCTTTAGAGGCAATGGCTTGTGGTACTCCTGTTATAGCTTCGAATAGAGGAGCCCTTCCAGAAGTTTTAGGTGATTATGGCTATTTAATTAATCCATTCAGTATTCAATCAATAGCTTCTGCAATGAAAGCAGTTATAAATGATAAAAAATGCTTCGAAAAAGCTCTTCAAGAAGGTCCATTAAGAGCTGGATCTTTTAATTGGTTGAATACAGCTAGGACAATAGAAAAAATTATTCATGAAATAGAATAACCTTTTCTAAATACATTAAAATAAGGCAATTTAGATTAAGTAAGATATTTGAACTATTTAATATTTAATGATTTCTATTCTTTGATGATTTCAACATAGATTCTAAAAAATATTTTTTTTGATTTAAATTACTTTTATTAATATTGCTTTCCTTAATAAGTTACTGCTATTATGGCCTTTAAGTTTATTTTCAGGTATGCCAAGTAAAAAATCTAAAAAGAAATCAACCCCTAAAATTCTAAATGAAGTAGAAGAGAAAAAAACAACACCAAGAACTGCAAAAATTGTGCTCTTTGTGTTTGGTCTCGGACCTTTAATTCTTATGGGTTTGTTTTTATTCAAAAATGGTTTTTTCACCTCTCCTTTATGATTCTCTGACCTTATGATTAAAAAGTATCAATAATATTGATTAAAAAAGTTTCTGATAAGTCTTTTTAAGTCTTCTTTTAATAACATTACTTATTTATTGAGCGTAATAAATATCATTTAGTATGCATTTCTAGCTAAACTAGGTTTTTAATTAATTACTAATGCAACTCTATTTGGTTGATTGTCAATTCCCTGATGTTGGAAATCAAGTGGCTGCCTATAAGCAATTTGTTGAACTTTGGGAAAATGGAGAGATGTCAAAGCAAGATAAATTTGAGGGATTTGAAATGCTTTTTCGTGTTCATGCCCCTGGAGAGGGTCGTGTTGTGATTCTATGCAAAGCAAAAAGTGATAAAGAACTTTTTGTGCACTTTGCGCCATGGAGAGCTCAGTATGGAATTGATATGGAAACGACTCCTGTAATAAGTTGTCAAAACGTTGTTGACTATCACAAGGAATTATTTGAAAAAATGTCTTGAATTTGTGAGTAAATATTGTAACTATTAAGTTACTAATTTAATTCATGCCCAGAAAATTTAGAATAAAAAATTAATTTATCGACCTGAGATGGTTGTTCCTTTATCCTATACGTTATCCATTTTTACTTTATCTTTAAGTAAAATTTTGTAATGCTAATTAGAATTCCTAAAGAGATCAGTGCAAAAACTCTGTAGTAAATCTTGCAATACCCCATTCTGATGAGGTTACGGCAAAATACTTAATTACATGAAAATACAATGATTTTAATAAAATTTTATCAGATTTTTTAATTTAATTTAAATCACTTATTAATAATTATTGAATGATGCTTAATGATAACCAATAAAATATTCTTTTTATTTAATTATTAATTTATGAATCACCTAATCACATTTTAATATAGACTGAATCTCTTTTAATGCATTACTTAGTGAATGTTCTGAGGTTGTAAATGATAAGATTTTTAATTTCTAAAAGGCTGGAGAGAATTTATAAGGATTGAAATCTCCATCTTTTGAAAAAATTGCTCAAGAACTTAAGGATCAAAAAGTGTAGTTTTAGATTCAAGAGAAATGATCCCTGAGGAAGCTCAAAGAGTTGTTGATTTTGCAGATAGGGAAACCACACGTAAAGATTAACCAGCTAGATTGACCTGGGTAAGTTGTTTTATGTCTGTGAGACCATTGAGAATTGATTTTGAAAAGAATTTCTGAGTATGTTCCATATATTTTTGAAAATAATTTCTCGTAAAAAATGTATTGTAGATTTTTGAGATTCTCATACTCACTACAGTGTAATTAACAATGATGCCTTCCCAAGATCCATGGATAACTAGGATACTACGCCTTATTGCACCTCTGAGTCTTGGTTTGTCCTCTTTATATGTTAGTGTCATTAATCGGTTGATAATTTAGTGATTCCTCAATAAGGATTTATGACTTCCACTTCAAAAATTGAAGAAATTGACGATAATTTTAATCCGCTTTCTCAGCATTTAACTTCAGAAGTTATTCGTTCTCGCCTTTTGAAGGAAGGCGTTTCTTTTTTCGCTAATGACAATATCGCTGATCATATTGAACCAGGTGAGATAGAGGATTTAGAAGCTGAAGTTGCAGGCAGAATAAGA
>MDTA01082820.1_pt1 | contig 18496 bp, 8 predicted proteins | sample 811151 | NCBI WGS metagenome assembly MDTA01 (sample SAMN05326648, study PRJNA326480) | marine metagenome | isolation source: seawater | place: Indian Ocean: South | collected 2010
CTGGTGTGTTTTCAAAATGATTGAAATATACGCTTGTGGTCATTAGAAAGGTCCTGCTCCAATCATCATGTCAACAGGAAGTTCATTACGCAATTGCATGTCTTCCTCAATCTGATTAAGTTCTGTAACGGCGTCCTCAAACAATTGTCTACCATTTAGATTAACACCTCCTGGTAATTGTACACCATCATACTTAATTAAATTTGCTCCCCATTGTCTCTTGAAAAGTGCAGTTATATACTTCTTTAGAAAAATGTCATTGTAAACATCAGTGAATGTATCAGGATTAACAATTGCAAAACATTCAGCGACAACAAAATCTCCTATCGCAACATCATCATTATCCCAATCCATATCAAGATATAAACGATTTTGATGTCTGTTAAATCTTATTGGTTTTTTACCTACGAATATATCATTTAATAGTTGCAAATTGCCTTGAGTCATTTGATAATGTGCTAATGATCCCCCTGTCAAATATGGCATTTCATTCATATGAAATTGATATCTAAAATTAAACATATTTGCAGATGTTTGTCCACCTGCCGAACTGTTTATGTCAAAAATATTCACTACACCAATAATTCTATCATCAATTGGTATGAAACGATTATCGACATCTCCAAACGTGACAGTACCTGCAGAGGCGGTTGCTCCTGATGTGTTTCCAGTTATTGTTTCAGATGACGTAAAGGTTGATGATGTATTATTATTTGATACACCTGTTGCATCTTTATGTCGCTTGAAAGTAATTAAACTCGTATTTGCGGAATGTACAGTTGCGGTAGCATTAGACGAACCACCAGTTATCTTTTCACCTGCCTCAAAAGAACCAGTTACACTAGAAATTGCAATTGTCGACCCAGTGATCTTATGTCTTAAATAAGTTTTTTCTACACCATCAAAATGATACTCTTGAAAATATTGTAAACCCTCATCAATACGATCCTCTAATTGATCATCATCGACATTGATTTCGACAACAGGTTTGCCTAACATTCTAAGACTATATTGTTTTAATGCTTCTCGTGAACTAGGTTTTGCCATTTATTCTCTTAACCACTGTTTATTAATGTACCATCCGAATCTAATACTTTTAATCTACATTGAACTCCATCACATACAATACTATTACCAAGAACTGTAGTTGTACCTGATCCTCCAGTAAATGTTGCGGTGCTTGTTACACCAAGTGTGCTTGAAATTGTTGTACCACTTGCTACGCTTAAAGTTGAATCTAAAGTTACTGCACCTGTAGATCTTAATGTACCATTTACATCTAATTTATAAGTTGGAGTAGTATCATTAATTCCGATATTTCCATTAGCAGAGGCACATAGAACACCTGAAGTTGTATTATTTGCAAACTCGGCTATTAAACCACCATCCGTTCTACTATTTTTAACATACAATGTCATATGATCTGCATCACCAGTATTCTCAAATTTAACCAAAGGTGCAGTTTGCACTCCAGAAGCAGTAACATTCATTGCAATTTTATCTGTTGCATTCTGTACAATTTCAACTGCTTTCATAGCATCGGTCTCTACATTTAATGCAATACCACCAGTTGCAGTTGCATGATCCTGTCTTATATTAACAATTTTTCTTCCGGCTGCACTAGGCGAATTATCACTTACCGAGAAAGCAGAACCCTCTGTCAAAGTTGTAGAATTTACATGTACAACATTTTGAGTTGTCTGACTCGCCTCAACATATATTGCATATTGGTCAGCATCATTAGAATCCATATATAAACCAGTTGTACCATCAGATGATCCAACATTAATATGAAGTTTTCCTGACGATGTACCAACCGTATCGGCACCAACTATTTGTAACGAGCCACCATTATCATGCGAAAAGACTGCGGTGTTTGCACCATCATTTATAACATGAAGATCATCTGTATTATGAACATATATTAAACCACCTACATCAGGATCTGCACCATCACCAAACGCTATGTGAGAATTAGATACTGTATTTGCTAATATAGTCATACCTGCAGAAGTATTACCCTCAAGAACTAACTCATCGGCAGTAGCCTCGACCGCAAAAGATGTAAGGGTACCTGAAGAACCATCCCAATTTGCATAATCACTAGCGGCCGCATATTCTGTTCTTATATGTGTTCTTCCTTTAGATGACGTAGGTTTCTTTTCTGTTCCAATAGAAGAAGATACTTCTACAAATTTTCCTATGCCAACATTTGCAGTTCCAACATCTACCGCTAAAGAAACACAATTTGTAGTTGCTAGAAAACCATCACCATTCGCCACAACATTTGAGTTTTGTACCGTGCTTCCATCAATTGTAGTTGTATTCATGGATGCACCATTAACTGTAGCACCAGTAAATTCATGCGTACCAGCAGATAAAGTTATGCCACCGATAGTTCCACTATTAACATTTACTGTAGGATTTGTTAGAACAATATCATCATCTGAAACAGCCGTACCTGTAAATTTTGCAACGGCTCCAAGGTTTGTTACAGTCGCATTTTCTAAATCTATTTCGGCTGCTCCACTGACAAATTTTTGTCCATTTAGATTAATTTTACTATTGTAAACAAAGGTATTTGATATTGATGTATCTGCTAATGATGGCGATGATACATCAATAGCAGTACCACCTAAGATGTGAGTTTGATGAACATTACCTAATGATGTTGTGTTTGCTGAAGTAAAATTTATATTACCACCAGTAAATGTCAATCTTGTTCCAGTAACAAGTGTTCCAGTAACAGAATCGGATACTACTTCGTTTACTTGAAAACCAGATGTTGAGTTAGCATAGACAATGGCACTTGTTGGATCTACACTATTCGCTCCATTTATTTCTGTGACGATATCATTGGTTCTATTACGCCAATCGTCAAAAGTATTTGTTAATTCTACTGCACTTACACTAGGCATTTGTTCCTCTTATATCTTGAAGGTGAAATAAAACCAAATCTAATTTATGTTTTATATCATTCACTTCGTTTCTCAAATTATTTATTTGTTGTGACTCTGATATTTTTTTTCTATGTTTATGCAAAGCCTTTATATCATTTGCAAGTAATGCTTTGTTATCTAAATCTTTAAGATAATTTGGATGATCTGTTTTTACTTTCATTATGGATTACCTGGACTGTCTAATGCTATTGCTTTAAGATCTGAAACCTTTGGTATTCCAATGTAAGTTGTTTGTATATCCAAATCTCTTGTGAAAACTATCTTTATACAAAATGTTCTAAAATTTCTAAAAGTTGTTACACCGTCATTTGATGAATAAGTTATTTTTTCATCTTTAGTCTTGAAAACATATTCCTTAAAATCATCTTCATTTAATGAAAATAATCCTGCGGATGTTTCTTGATCCATTACAACATAAGGTTTATCATCAAAATTTTCAGCATCTTCATTTGACATAACTTTATAGTACACATGAATATTTGATCCTCTTGGTTTATATGCATTCATATAAACTCTCAAATCAGAGGCATCAAAACCTTCTTCCAAAGTTACTCTTCTAGAAATATATTTTGCAGTTATATTTCCACCTCTTGAATGTTGCGTGTTTGCGGTTAACATGCTACTTGCATTTGATCCTTCACCTATAATTCTAATGACAGGATCGGTTCCACTTAATGCACTTGCTACAGTGACAGTTGGATTTGTTAGATATCCACTGCCTGGATTTACAACTTTAATATCATTTAACTTACCATCTGATCCAACATTGGCCGCAATTGTAGCAGTATTCGATCCAATGTCTGGGGCTGAAACAGTAAATGCACTCGTATTACCATCAACTGCATTTGGTGATGCATATCTTCCTGTATCACCTCCATACTCTGATTGTAATAAACTTGATCCTGAACTTATAATCAAAATATTAGAATTTTTTATTCCTGCATTGTTTACATCATTTTCAATTGATATTACACCTGCTCGTGTCTCGTCAAAAACAGGACTAATTATTGTGTTTGCTGAAGTAAAATACACGTTCAATTGAAATGAATTGGCATATGCATCAACAAGAACATCTGTCTCATACGTAACTTGTTGTTGAGTTTTTAATTCTATATTTTTATTTGGTACAAATTGAGTTGCAGTACCTTTTGATGATGCATTTTTTGCGGTAGTATAATAATGAAAAATAGAAGATGTATTCGCAAACTCAAGAACATCACACACAACTTTCATCGTATCCATAATAGAATTTGATGTTGAATTTGATGATGAAGTTGCAAAATTTGTCAGTCTTGCATGAGCAAAATCACTTGAAAAATTACATCTATTTATCTTAAACATTAACCCTTCATTTGCTAATCCCTCTCTAGATTCTGCATTTGACGGCTTAAACAACTTACCCACATAAGGTTGTTTAGTAATTTTTCTTTCAGTACCAGTGTGTTTTGCACCCAATTCGTATGAATATAGTTTGTATTCTGATGTTGATGAACTAAGTGTAAAGGCATATTCTCCAGCGTTAAGATATACAGGAAAATCAAACTTAAATATAGTACGTGAACCTATATCATTACCTTGTTTATTTGCAGTCAAAGAGTTACCTAAAGTTGCCGACGGAAATCCTCCTGTATTATTTGCTACAGGTGTACTTGTATTGGCGGTAACTCTTCCTGGAGATAATGTCACTTGAGATCCAGGAACAACTACGGAAGGACTGGGTGCACCATCTATCATTGGTCTTAAATCTAACGTGATACTATTTTTCGATCCAAGCGAGGATTCTTTCTGATTGAAATATAGTTCAATACTATCTAAAAATACACCTGATGGATAGTTGTCTTCAGATACAAAAAATGATTGAGCCATTGGTGCAAAAAATTTATTCGATTCTGATCTTCTAGGTGTAGCATAACTCTTAACAATATTTTCAGTAGTAATATCATCTCGTTTTTTTATAAGTGGTCTGACAGAGATCACATTATCTTCTCTATTTGAGTCAAGAACTCCTTTATTATGAAAAATACGATCTGCCACTGATGTTGTTGTACCCAAAATATTATCTGAATCGTCAGTCAGTCTAAATACTAATTCTCCAGATGTAAATGTTGAAGAAGGAACATTAAATTGACCTGCAGTTACACCTTCATTGTTGACTAAAATTTGACCGTCTGACATTGAGTAATTTGTTACTGATGAAATTGTGCCATTTGCTAACGTATCAATACCTTGAAGTACAGAACCGATGGTAAATGCACCTTCAGTTGATTGATTTATTATCATGATAGAACATGCATTTACATCATTTCTATCTGACATATAAACTACTTTTGCAGTGTTTCCTGCATTACCACCTGAACCTGTTATACGTATTGTCTCAAAATTTGATGATGTTGTTCTAAAAACATTTGATGTACTAACATTTGATAAACCTATAAGAGTCGCTTGTTTCACAAAAGATGTGACTTTAGTATCATCAAAAAATGCATAAACATTTTTATTTGGCTTTAATCCTTTTGCAACAAAATTAATAGTCTGTTCTCTTAATTTTGGTAACACTGATATGTTGACAACTTTATTACCGATTGTCTTCAATATTTTTTCAGGGACTTTGCCTTTTTTAAGACCAGAACGTGTTTTGTTTTGAGTTGTTGTCTTTGCTCTTCTATCATTTGATGCCGAATCACCTGCATCTCTTGTGCCTTTTTTTACGTCATCGATAATTTGTACTCCTGACCAAATTTCTTCCCAATCATTATAATGTGATCCATGGGCATTCGATGTAACCATGTCTTGCCAATTATCATATTGACCTTCTAAATTAACAACAACTTGTGGTCTTAAATTTTTGTCGTACCAATTATCAGTAGGAGGGTCTAGATCACATGTACCAATGTAATTTTGATATGAATAAGGATTGACAGAAAGTGTTCTCTGTGTATTCTTACCCAAAAGATTTCCTGTCATAGGTTGATCTATAAAAGGACTTGAAGAAAAAGGTAAAGTTAATATACCCCCATTATTAACAAGTGTGCTATTTTGAGTGTTGGCATCGTATTCTAAACGATGCAAATCTGACTTAAATGGTGGTCTTAAATGTTTGTTTTCATAATCTATTGAAGCATTATAATCTAAATTAAAAACATCACCAATGTTGTGTCCTGCAAAAGGATCAACTAAAATACCATTCTTGAATCTATCATTATCATTAACATCTGTAATTGTTAAACCATCCGCCTCTTTTTCCAAAAGATTAAGTGAGACATAATATTCTAAATTTTCTATTCTTTTCTCAAGTGTGCCTATATCTTTCATTGTGAAACGTTTATTATCAATGTAACGAGCCTGCACATCATTGGGATTGAATGTATATGCAGGTACTTCCATCGTATATAATGTCATCGAATCTTCATCATCTGCTGGCAAAACAGGATTGATATCTGATACACCTTTGATTATCTTAAAATTTCTATCCCTAGTTAAAACAATTTTATCTTTTCTTGGTAAGTAATGTGCATAATCAGTATCAAAAGTATAATCAAAGTCAGGCAATATTTTTCCATGAAAGACATTTGCAGTCGTTTTTATATCATTAGTATAAGAAGCCGAATCTGTATTTGCAGTTTCAATACCTATACGTGCTGGTCTAAAGTCAACTACATCTCTTAATTGAAATTTGTTTCCAGATACAGAAGATGTATATGATGGTATTTCAGTATATGGAGTATTACCAGAACCATTAAAGATGTAAGAGTCTACCGTAAATGGTCCTGAACCTGAGTGTGTGTAATAATCTACAATAGCAATAACTTGACCTACTGGTTTGTCTTCACCTGGTTTTAATGAGATTTTTCCATAGTCATAAAAATTATCTTTTTGTCCAGTATCAAACTCAAAACGTGAAGTTATATTATGTTGATTAGCAGAGTCGGCAATAGATGCGGTAACCATTGAAGTTTTTACATTAGCATCTTCATTGAGAGAATCAATAACGGCAACTAATTTTTTCACATCAGAAATTTTCAATGAATTGTTTGCTCCTGGTTGAGTGTTCATTGATGTACCAAAAACTATTTGACCAGAGTCTGCCTGTATTTTATTTGACGTATTGTGATCAACATTGGCAACTGTTGTGTTACCAGTTACAAGAGTTTTTTTAGATATTTGTGATCCAGCGCCACTATTTGTGGCATTAGATCTTTGCATTGTTGCTATAACTTGAACTTGATGAGAAGCAAGATCTGGTGCACCTGTTGCATCTGACCGTGCTTTAACAACTAATGTTCCTCCATTATTCTCTAATTCTATTGCTCTTGTATGTGAAGACCCTGCATGTAAAGATGATCCAGAAGTATTTGAGAATTCAATCACTCTACCTTCATGGTCACCAACCACTGCGGTTATTATATAATTCGCATCAGCCTCGGCTGCCGAAAGTGTTTTTGTTGTGGCTGGATAAAATGCCTCGCCAGAAGGAGCAGTTGCAGTACCTCCTGCCGTTGAATTTAATGTGACTGAAAATGTTCTCTTAAATCTATATGTTGTAGAACTTGATCCAGTAGGATTAAGATTTGCAACTGTTGAATTTTGTAGAGGAAATATTAAAGATCTCTCATCATCATTTGATTTATAAAGAATAGTGTCGCCAGTTTCTACACCTCCTATCTTACCACTAGGATCAATATTAAATGCATCTGTAACTTTGTTCTTTTCTGCACTCTCACTCGCATCAATTTTAGCACCTGATCTTACATTTTTAATTGAAAAATCTATACTGTATGTCGATGTTGCCGTAGTTGGTTGTGATAATGCACTGTCTAGTACGGCAGTGTATGTAGTCGATGGAGAAAGTACGGTTTCATTACCGGTCCATGAAATTATTTTACGTGTATCTGATGTCGTTACACCGAGAAAAGAAGTATTTACTGTAACTTCAACACCATATAAAGTGTTTGCATTTGGAAATATTTTTGTAGGTTGAGAACCGCCACCACCTATTGCGGCGGCCAGTCTTACTACTGATGTATTTGCATTTGCGGCGGCAACAGTTCCTGTTACTTTCTCAAATCTAAAATCAAATAAATGTGCATCATATATACCAGGAAAAACTCTGTGATGCGTGTTTGCTTCTGTACCAGCGGCTGGAACTGAATCATAATACAAACTGTCAATAGAACTATCTCTGCCACCCCTATAATCTAATTGTCGTATTCTTGCAGTACCAATTTTCGTATTTGCACCATCACTTGGATTAATAGCAATAAAATCAATATTGTTATTAGTTGAAGCGGTTATTTCAGTTGGCGTTTTGAGCATTGATCTATCAGGGTCAGATGTACCCCCAACAAAATAAGTCGATGGCCATTTTACACAATGCAATTCTATAAGATCCATACCTGATGCACCAGAGCCTGTACCCATTGATGCAGTATCCACACTTACATCGAATCCTGTTTTTGCATGAACATCTGTTACTTTAAGAAAAGGACCAAAATCTGTACCTTGTTGTTCACCACTTACTGTTCTCGTATCTCGTCCTTTATCGACATCAATAAAAGTTGTTGTAACTGTCTCGTACTCATAACCTTTTACATATGCTTTACCAGGGCTCAAGGCGGCAGTAATTTTTGTATCTACACCTACCTTTTGATTATCAGAACCATCACCTAATGTTGTTCCTGAAGTCAAAGTCAATGATGTATTATTAGCGATTGAATCAATTGTTGCAGTTTTGTTTGTATTTCCAGAAAGAAAAATTGTATCTCCATCAACTAATTGAGATACGAAACCTGTTCCTGTACCTGTAAAATTAGTACATGCATTTGCTGATGTTCTAGCAGATGCTACACCTGCGATCTTATGTGTCTCAAATGCAATTGAAAAAGGTTTGATTGTAAAATCGCCTGATTGATCAAATGTTCTTCTTGCTAATACATCACCTATAGCACCATATAATGGATTTATTACTTGCTTTGTGACAATTCCGTTTTCAACTCTTGTCAATTCAATAAAGTTTTCATCCGACCTTGCTTCAAGTGGGTCGGTTATGACTTTTGTATATACTGGTGTTCCAGTTGCAGGTGTGGCAGGTTTTCCTGCAACGAAAACTGTAAATGTTGTACCACTTGTTACATTCGCTATAGGAAATCTACCATTAAATTCAGATTGATTTGCTCCGCTTATTACAATAATATCTCCATTATTCAAGTTATGATCAGTAGATGTTGTTATTGTGGCAGTGTTTGATGAAGCGGTAAACGTTAAACCTGATGACACGATTGGTGTACCAGACTCAAAAATATTTTTCTTCGCTAATTGTAAATCTACCTTATATCTGTTTGCACCAGGGGCAGTGTAATTTGGTGAACCTATTGAATTATCTAACAAACCTGTATCGTCTACACTTGTTACAATACTTTCGACAATACTCAATCCTATTCTATAAGTAGGAGCACTTTTATATAAATCAAGAACTAATGTTTGTGGTGAAACATAAACGAAATAACCACCTATATAAAATACGCCCTCATCAATCGAAACAATTGAACCAGGTTGTGATGATATTGAAGTTGTTAAGGTAGTGACTCCTGATAAACCTTCATCTTCTCCTGCAACGTTTGCAAAGTATGTCGTGCCTGTATCAATTGTTTGTATAATCTCATCATCAACAAATGTTTTTTCATCAAGATAAGTTATCATTAACGTGTTTAGAGTTGTTTGAGTAAATTTTTCTGCTTTTACTACCGATGCTCTTGCTCCTGAAGTATTACCTTCAATTATTCTACCCTCAAAGTTTGATACAACTATTTCTACACTTGCATAATTGGTTTTTAATTTAAGAGAATTGATTTTTGTATTAATAGATACTTCACCACCGTAAACTCTATCACCATCCGAAAAATTATAATCACCTAATTGTTCTATTTGATTCTGAAGAATAGACTGCATCTGCGTAAGTTCTCGTGCTTGCACAGAAAATGATGGACGATATAATATCTTAAAAAATTTTTTCGCCTCATCAAAGTCATCGTAATATGGCGATACATTAAAGTCGGTGGTTAATTTAGGCATTACTATTCCTTAAAACTCAAGAACAATCTTGAAATCTTCGATTTGATTTGTTGCTCTAGTTACGTTTGTTCTATTTTCTATATACAAAATATCTCCACTGTACGGTTTCATATCAGCATTTGCCACGCCATTGGAAACTATGACCGCAGTCGCTCCAGATGTTACACCCGTTATCGAATTTACTGTTGAATTGGAAACGAATTCACCTGATAATTGATTTAATCTCAATCTATTATTATTTAGAAAATCAATGACAACTCCATTAGCGGTGCTATTTGCAAGCGAATCACCTTGAAAAACTTTTTCATCTGCTTGAAACGTACCTCCAACACTTGATACAGTAATCTTTGCTGATTGATCTGCTAGATCTGAAGTAAAAAAGGCATTCGCATTTGCAGATTGTAAAGGATCTCTGACTAATCCAACTTGTCTAAATTCATTATCAGTTGTAAAAAAACCAGATTCATTTCCAGTTATTCTAGAATCAATAATTACTCTGTTACCTGCTAATTCTTCGATTGCATTAAAACCGTGACCACCAACAGGACCAATAATAACTTCAGCATTAGCACCTGTGCCATGAGATGAGTTTGCACTAATTGTAACTGATGCAGTCGTATAATTTAATCCTTTATTAGTGACTAAAATATCTTTAACACCAAACGTTGTATTACCTATTGCTCGTGCGGAAGCGGATGTACCATCACCTTTTATTGTTATTGTAGGCGAAATTGTATAACCTGAACTTGAGTTTGGAGTGATCGTAAATGGTGTAGATACTGTCACTCTTCTAAGTGCCGCATCGTATGCAGAAATTAAAGATTGTTCACCACGACCTGCGTTATTAGTGACGTATAAAGTTGAACCTACATAAACACTATCAGTTGTAGTGTTTGCATCAGTTGCCAATTGTAAAACAGTTGTGTTTGTGACTGATGAAAAAACATTTTCCTCAAACTTATAAGTAGAAATTATATCAGCACTAAGAGTAGCCTGTGCTCCTGAAGTATTACCAACAACTATTTCAGAACTGGTAAACAATGCATTAGCATTTGGAAAATATGTGAGTGTATTCGCACCAGTAGAATACGAAATTACAACCCCTTTGTTACCTGATGTTTGACCAGTAATAATTTCACCTACAACAAAATCTCTTACCTCTACACCAGTTACGTCTGTAGGCGTTGCTGAAAATTGTGCAAGATAATCACCATTCGATGTTCTGTTTATGATATCAATAGCACCATCAACTGCTGATTGCTCTACTGTATATTGATTCGATCCATCATTTATTGAACCTATTTTTTTAACAGGAATATATTCAGATGTTGTAAATTTTAATGTGTCTTGAGGTGACACCGTATACATATATTTCCATTTATAACCATCACCTAATTCGATTAAACCAGTGCCTGTACCTGTAGGTTTAATTGTTGAAGCCCCATTCGCAATATTATTTTGTAAACATTTATATACATTCATTTGATCGGTTAATACGTAAAAATTATTTGCCGATTGTTCATTATTTGATTGACTATGTGCAGTATATGCAGTATTAGATTCCCAATTTATTCTTGGGATAATATGACTCACATCGGCAGATGAAACTTTTTTTGCTGATATCATTGATCGCCAATAATCAAAAGATGTATTGGCAATTGAGTCAGTTGGTGCTGGTGGATTTGATTCATCACTCCAACTATCAACCTTTCCAATAAACAAATAAAGATTTGTTGCAGAGGTCTCGGATAATGATTCTATAAATTGTTCAGCGTTATGAATCTTAAATTTATTTGTAACTAAATTAGGCATATTATTATTTATGATGAAACTATGATCTTAGGTTCAACGTTTGAGAAAGTTGATAGTTCTTCTAATTGTAATTTACCAGATGATGTATTCGATGTCACATATAAAACATTGAGTAATCCGACGCCATCTTCTAAATGAACAAATCCTACACCATCATCATCGGTTACTCCCATAAAATTATTACCTCCTTCATATTTATTAGATAATGTTACTGTCAATTCTGAAGGTTCTAAATCTAAATTTCTAGAAACTTTTAGTTCTAATGAAACATTTGAGGTACCATCTCCCATAACCACATTAGTTACAATTTGAGTAGCACTCAATATTGAAACAACTTGAGCCTTAGTTTCTGTATCGTTTGATAAACATATTACATCACCTACGAGTAAATCTTCATCAAAGAATGTATTTTCACCTATTAACGTGGTATTGCCATCATTTAATCCGTTAGCAGATGTCGTGCCTCTAAGAGTTGTTTCAAGCATAATATGATCTACTAAGTTATTATCAAATTTTACAGTTGATCCATCACCTATTGTCGTATTGCAAATCATTGCAGTAGAATTAAGAATGCTTAACACTTGCATCTGTTCTGTACCGCCTTGCAAAGTAATTACATCATTAATAGATAATTCGTCTTGAAAATTTGTATCTACTCCAAATATCAAATGTTTGTCGAAACTTGTAATATTGGCTGTTGCTTGCGATGTGACTCCATTGGCATTTGATGTTAAAGAAAAATTGTTTGTACCCGTTGAATGTAAAATTAAAATTTTATTATTACTTGCATCAGTAGAGTATTCTTGAACTGTACCATTTGATGTAGTATTTTGTGTTTCTGTATATAATACAAATGATGAAGACGAATTAGAACTTTCTAATAATAAATCTCCAGTATTTGCCTGACTAGGATCATCGGTTGATTCTAATAATGATAATGTATTGTCTTCATATACAAATTTTGTGCCTGTTTCAAGTGTTAAAAAATGCGAAACTATATTTGCAGAATTAGTTCCATTATCAGTGTTAAGTAAAATATTATCTTTGTCGCCTTGAAATACTTCTTCACCTATAGTAAAATTTGCACTTGAATTTCCAAGAACAAAATAAGAAAGAACGTTTGATGATGAAGAATTTATTGTACCAGTTAAAGTTTTTTCAAGAAGCATTTCACCATATGATATCTCAAATGCTTGCTCATCATCTATAATAATTTTAGATCCTTCAGGAAAATTTTCTGGAAAATCAGTTGATGTAAGACCTGTTTCTAATATGAAGTTATCATTTGTCTCTAAGATGAAAACTCCTAATCCATCTTCTAATGTCAGTTCATCAGTAAGTCCCTCATCAGAAGTAATAATATCTGAATTACCTGTAATCGAAATTGTACGACCTGTACCTCCGGCAGATAATGTTTGTAGTTTATCAAGATTAATGCTATGAGACGGCTCGAAATATTGTTCCATTAAAATATTGTCACCATCTTCAAGAATTAAAATATCACCTGTTTCGCTTGTCAGAAGATGATCAAAACCCATTTGCAAAGTTGGCGGTGTCGGTCTAAATTCACCAAACATTTTTGTGCCTACAGGATGTAATAAATCATACACAGATTGTTCATAATCTACAACTTGTTTAGAACTTCTTAATGAATAACTATAATCTTGATAATAATTACTATCAGTTATTTTTTTAATAGAACTTGGTCTACCATCTTCATTAAGATACTCGCCTGTTCGTTCACCAACTGCGCCAATATTTGCAGTTAGTCCTGCATTGCCACCGCCTTTATTTGCTAAGGATAATGATGGAGCACTTGTATAACCAACACCAAAATTGATAAGTTCAATTTCTTTAACAGAACCAGCGGCCAGACCTGCAACGTCAATAACCGCATTATTACCTCGAATACCACCATCCGCAATAGCCGTTCCTGTATTGACTGTAGCGTTTGCAGAAGACTCAAATCCGGTTATCTTTTCATTAGAAGTAAAATCTATGGCAGAAAATATAAATCTATCATCTGCTTTGTGTCCTTTAGGTAATGTAAATTTAACTGATACATTTTCATCATACTTAATTGTACCTGTAGCAGGAGTTGCTGGAGAACCTGAAACTGTGAAAGTAAAAGTAGAGTCAGATGCAACCGTTATTGTTTTTTCACCATTGTAATTAGATTGATCGGCACCAGTTAATATGACTTTTTGACCATCATCCAGTCCATGTCTGACTGGTGTTGTAACAGTTGCAGTTGTGCTAGATCTTGTTACACTTGTAATTGGAAATTGTAATGTCTGAAATGAACCAGATACATCTGTTGAGGTTGAAGTATACTGTATTGTAGTATCTGTATTAGTTGACTCTGTTACGCTGGCGGCATTAATTCCTCTACGAAAAATAAATGTATTTGTATCTTCTAAACCGTCAGTTGTTGTGGGAGCGTTAAATTGTACATCATAAATTGTAGGTATTGTAGTGTTAATGTAATTTGATGTATTAATAGACAAATCATTTCTGCCGACTCCAAACGTACCAAAATATTCTATTGGTCTTGCACGAAATCTTGTTGGATCATTTATGCTGGATGCATTACTTACAAGACCAAGAAAAGTACCAACTTTATTTCCAGAATTTGATGTGATACGTTCACCAGTTGTAAAGGTTCCAGAAATTGCATTTGTCTCTGAAATTTCGTCAGGATCTGAATTTAGATTAATAATACCTACCGCAGGATCGTTAAATTTTATTATCTCATCTTGAACTATTGAAATTAAAGGTGATAGTTCATAACCAGAACCTAATCCTGTTGCTCTTACATTTGCTATAGATCCTATTTGTAGAGCAGAAAATCCTAAAGCATCAACCAATCTGGTTGTTCTTAAAGTAGTCTCTTGTCCAGATAACCCAAAATTTGCATCATTGAATGTAACAGTAGTAAAATTTCCTATTATGTCTTCGTTAATTGAAAAGGTAAAAGTATGTGCGATATCACTTACATCACCAGATACACCTGTTCCTCCAGTAGCAAAATTATTAACTGTTAAAACTGAAGTATTAACATAACCATCACCACCATCAAAAATTGTAAAACCTGTAATAGCACCAGTACCAATCTGTGATACCCTTGCGGCCGCATCTTGACCACCTCCACCTGTTATAGTGATTGTATCACCTACTTTATAGTTCGTACCAGCATTTGTGATATTAATATTTGTTATTACACCTTGTGCAGTACCAGTTCCTGTCGTACCATCGAATTCGGATGACGAAATGGACTCACCTACTACAAAAGTACCTACAATATTTGTGAGAAAAAGTTCGGTAACTGTCAAAGCACCAGATTGAAATGTCTCAACACTATCTACAGTTGCAGTTGCAGAAGATGTTGATCCTGTTATAATCCTAGACTCAAACTTATCATTACTATCATCTGTGATAATACGTAACGTTTTTCTTCTTCTATAATCACCTGATGACGGAGTTAATAAATCTACTTTAGGTTTATAAAAATCTAAATTTTGTTCGTTGAAGAATGACTTGAAAAACAAATCAAAAGAATACTCTGAACCTTTCGATCTATAAAGATCAAAAATACGTTTATAAAAATTTCTTTTTTCAGTTACTATATTGTCACTTGTAGATATTGCAAATTCTTTCTTAAAAAGATCTACAATATTGTTATCAATGAGATCAATGTCTCTCTCTGACAATAACGATTTTGTTGCAAATAATGTATTTTTATCAAATGAAGAAACGGTTGCTTTTGTTCTATTATTCTTACCAATAATTTCTTCGTCGGATAAAAATTTTGCTCTTTCTAATCCACTAACATAAATTACAGTATTTGAGGTTGTCATTGATCTGTCAACAACCCCTACTGCACCTGAGGTTTGACCAACAACTATTTCATCTTTCTCAAAAGAACTTAATATACTTGTATTTGTAGTTTCTCTTGTGCTTTCAAGAGTGAGAGTTGTACCATCTTCCAATGCAAAATTTGTATCGTCATCTTCTAACGTAAGTCTGTATTCATTTTGTATCGAATCTTTAATTTTTAATTCGGATGATTCAGACCATTGATAGTATGCTTTCATAAAATTTATGAAAGTTTTTGCATCGTCACGTAAAAATTCTGGGAATTGTTGTTCTATAAGAGGAACAATAGAATCAATAACTTTATTATTTTTATTGTCTAAAAGATATTCAGTCATTTTAATAAGTTGAACTTGTTGATGTTGTTGTAGTGCTAGTTGTTGTAGCACTTGTGCTTGTAGCAGTTATTAACCCAGAACTCACACTTGAAACATCATTCATTGTAATCGTAAGATTACTTTCACTTATTAATACTATTTGTTCTCTTAAAGGTTTTACATCTTGTTTCTCTGGTTTTGCAATAATATCCAAAGAAGAACCTACATATGCAGATGGATTAAATAAATTAAGAACTATTTCACCTTTTTTATAATCAACCGTACCTTGATTTTCGTATACTATTTTTTTATTTCCATCGCTTATTCTAAAAACTCTTATAACACCATCAACATCATCCAATTTACAACCACTTCTTGAGATGTTCTCACCATCTAATATTGTGAATTCTGTAGATGTAATTGCTCCCATATGACCAGCATGAGGATGATGTATCTCATTACTAAAATTTATTGTGTAATTTAATTTTTCATTAAGTGTTGGATTGAATGATTTTTTGAGTTTTGTAGATATTTCATTACCAACTATTGCAGTATTCGTGTCATCTATCGATCTTGACAATTTTGATATTCTCAATTCTTTAGAAAATTCTTGAAGATCAGTCGTTGAAAAAGTTGTTATAGAACTCGTTACATCACGTTTTAATACTGATTGCGTTTTATTTGTCAAACGAGAATCATAGTTTACCGTTATTGCCATGACAGGAAAAATGTAATCAATGTCTACAAATTCTGGTGTAATAGATCCTACGTTATATTTGTTAAGTACATCACGTATAAAATCTTTTACAGATGTAGTAATTGCGAGTCCTGATTTCGGTTTTATTCCTACAAATACTTTGCCATATTGTGGAGGATCAGCAGTTTCACCCCCATAAACTACAACTGATTCAACTTGTGGATACTCTCGTGTAATTATTCTTTTGTAATCATTAGCAGTGACCGCACGATTTTGCACTTCGTAATGTCTTGGTGCATTAAATCTTATTAAATCATTTGTTTCCTCATCTGAACCACCGATGGATGCTGAGATTGTTGTCACACTAGCACCTGTATAACCTCCAACAGTTGATATAGGAGAAAAAATTCTTGCCCCATTTCCTAATACACCATTTGTTATATTGTAACCAATGATAACAATGTTACCAGTTTTTTCTTTACGACCTAAAATACCATCACCAAATTTTACTTGATATGTGTCATCGGAATCTGGTTCTAAAAAGAATACGTTTGATGATGAATTAATATTTAATAAATCACTCGCTAATGTATATGTGCTTTGACTTGTGTTATCTTCAGATTCTTGTAAAGTTACCGTTACAGAATCAGTATCAACACCTGTATTTGGTATTTTATATTTGATAGAATGATCAGAAGTATTTGCAGTATACCTAAATGTTAATGGTTCTCCCTGTACAAGTTTTACATTAGGAATAGTTACGGTAGAGTTACCATTAGCAACTTCGGAGTATGATTGATCAGTTACAAAACTAAATGTGATTCCATTAATCTCAGACTTAAATTTTGTATTTTTTGCTATTGTCACATTTGATGGACTATCGGTAGGAGTTACTGCAATAGTCACATTTGCATATGAACTCTTTCTTGATTTTGGAAGATAGCCTAACATCTTAGATAAAGACATTAAAGAATTTCTTTTAATGGCTGTATCAATAAACATTTCGTTAGCAATCATATTCAAGTAAAACGAATTGACATGAGTATTATATGCTAAAACATCTAATAAAACTGAAAATGCTGATCCTGTAGAATCATAATCGGTAAACTCATCTTGAGTTGCAAGATAATTCTTGAAATTCGTTCTTAATTCATCAAAATCTAATCCTGTCAATCTCAAATTTGATGGTGAGGCCATAAATTATCCTTGGTTTGTTTCTAGAAAAGTCGTAAAGGTAACGGGATTATCACTTCCTTTGATAGAAAAAACAATAGTTATATCATAACCTAATCCATCTCTTACAGATTTCACACTAACATTTTTTAATATTGCTCTTTTCTCATAATTTTTTACCGTTTCACTTATAAGTTCTTTTATTCTTATTTCTGTTACTTGATTTGCAGGCTCAAATAATAATTTAGTTAAATCACATCCAACATCAGGTCTCATATATCTCTCAAACCTATTTGTACGAATAAGATTTTTAACACATTGTTTTACTGCATTGTCGCCACGCAATACTGCTAAATCATTTGTATTTGGATTTCTATTAAATTTTACGCCAAAGTCTACATATTGTGTCGCCTTGAGTTTTTTTTCTAAATAATCTCTAGCAACATCGTCAAACTGATTATAGTTGTCGCTTTGTGAAATATAATATTGTCGTGTTGTATCTTGTGTAGCCATATGATTATTTATTAAGAAAGTGTGCCGGTTCCTGAGCCAGTGACAGTAGCAGGTGCAGTTATTGGTCCTGGTGTTGGACCTGA
>MDTA01087277.1_pt1 | contig 18488 bp, 20 predicted proteins | sample 811151 | NCBI WGS metagenome assembly MDTA01 (sample SAMN05326648, study PRJNA326480) | marine metagenome | isolation source: seawater | place: Indian Ocean: South | collected 2010
ATATCTAACAACATAAAAGGTAAGTATTGCTACCGCAAAAGACATTAAGATAATCCAAGGTATCCCAAATATTGGAGAAGTTTGGGACATAGCTTTCAGCTCACTGGGTATATTAGCCCGATTGATTTGTCTGGCGTCTGAAATGATAAATGTTAACCCCCGATAGAGATTCAGTGTTCCAAGTGTTACGATGATTGATGGTAAATTAAAGATGGTAACAAGTAAGCCGTTAAAAAGGCCAAGTAAAGTTCCGACGCCAATCGCAACTACAAATCCGATTGGCCACCAAATCTCAGGTATATCTCTATACATCAGGCCTGCCACCATAGCTGAGAAGCCAAGCATTGATCCCATCGATAAATCAACATGCCGGGCTACCAATACTAACATCTGTGCCATAGCACCTATCATAATCAAAGGTACTAAAAGTAGAATAATTCTTAGGCTATTTAGCGAGAGGAAATGGGGTTTATAAAGGCCAACCGCGAGACAAAACAATACTATCATCACAAAGATACCCGCTTCTCTTCCAGATAGTATTTTTAATATGTTTTTCATTGCAGTATTGCCGTTCGTGGAACTGCCGCTTTCATTACGAGTTCTTGGGAGGCCTCTTCTCGTTTTATATCTGCGGTCAACTGTCCTTCAGACATTACCAAAATTCTGTCGCACAGGGCTAACAGTTCGGGTAATTCAGAGGATATTAATAAGATTGCTCGTCCACTTTCCGCTAACTTACCTATCATATCGTAAAATTCAGCTTTTACACCTATATCAATTCCTCTGGTTGGCTCATCAAGAATTAATATTTTAGGGTCTGTGTGAAGCCATCTAGCCAAAATAGCTTTTTGTTGGTTTCCTCCAGAAAGTTCTACAATTGGTTGATTTAAAGATGCTAGTCGAATTGAAAGTTTTTCAACGGACTCTTCTGATAGTGCTCTTTCAGCGTGTGCTTTTATTATCGCCCGAGGTGCTATTTTGCGGGGTATTGCTGCTGTTAAGTTATGTTCTACTGATAAGGATCGAAATATACCAGCTATTGCTCTATCCTCTGGCACGTATGCAATTCCTAAGCTAATAGCATGATTAGGGTTTGTTATTTCAACTAATTTATCATTTATTCGAATATTGCCACTATCTGCTGGAGTTATTCCGAAAAGGGCTCTGGCAACATCGGTTCGTCCGGCGCCAACTAAGCCCCCAACTCCCACAATTTCACCTTTTTTTATTTCAAAGTTTATGTCGTTGAAAGCACCCTCCAAAGATAAGCCTTCAACTGATAGAGCCTTGTCGCTGATTGTAGCATTGTGTTTTCTCATATATTTTCCTAGGGGACGGCCAATCATAAGTCTTATAACTTCTTCATCGGATATCTCATTTATTGAGTTCGTTCCTACCTTCTCACCATCTCTAAAAATAGTTACGCGATCACAAATCATACGCACTTCTTCCAAGCGGTGGGATATAAAAATTATTGTTCGACCTTCTTCACGAAGCTGGCGGACGATTCCAAATAAAGTCTCTACTTCTCTTGGTGTTAGTGGAGCAGTCGGCTCATCCATAATAATCAACTTAGCATCAGACGCTATCGCTCGAGCTATTTCAACCATCTGTTGGTCGGCAATAGACAAACCTTCCATGTTCCGAGTTACTTCTATTTCGACGCCCAACAAATCCATATATTTTTGCGCTTCATTAATCATCTCAGGCCAATTTACCCAGGCCAAAGCTCCTTTTCCTTTTCTTCCCATTACAAGGTTTTCGGCTACTGATAGATGTGGGAAAGATATAGGTTCCTGATGTATTAAGGCTATACCAAGTTCTTGCGCCACTATTGGCGAAGTTATGTCAACTCTTTGATTATTAAGGGTGATCGTTCCCTTTGTTGGCCTGTGCACTCCAGCTAAAATTTTAGCAAAGGTAGATTTCCCCGCTCCATTCTCGCCTAAAAGCGCATGTATCTCCCCTGAAAGTAGATCTAAGTTAACGTTTGACAGTACTTCTACGGTAGCAAACTGCTTTGAAATCTCTTTGGCCGAAATTACTATTTTTCCCATTTTTACTTAGTAGCCTTTTTAACGTAAATCAATTTTTGTCAGTGGGGGTCGGTGCATCGGGCACAATTAGTTTTTCTGACTTCAGGTCGCTCCAGAGCGAAGAGGGGATCTGCTCTTCTAAGCAAGAAATATTTTCTAATATTTGCTCCTCATTTACTGCGCCAGGTATTGTTGAAACAACTGCAGGGTGGGCAAGAACAAATTGTAGAGCAGCGGCTTTTAAAGAAACTTTGTGAGAAAAACAGACCTTTTCTATACTGTTCACCTTTTTCTGCAAATCTGAAGTCGCATTTTGATAGGCGTACTTACTGTTTTGTCCCGCTCCCGTTGCTAATATCCCAGAGGCGAACGGTGCTCCAATAATAACGCTAGTGGCATTTCTTTGACATTTGGCCATTCCGTCGTGCAAGGACTCCTGATCAATTAATGTATATGGCATTGCTACTAATGCAAAATCTAACGGCAGATTTTGGGCAAGAGTTGACAAAGACTCCTTTTGATTAATGCCCATGCCGAAAGCTTGAATATCGCCATTCGACTTCAACTCCTCTAATGCTTTTATACCCGTAGTCATTAGATCTTTTTCGTGATCTTTTTGCTCTTTGGGTGTATGAAATAATGGATCAAGATCATGTATTATTAGAGCGTCAACAGTATCCAGCGCTAGTCGTTGCAACGCCTGTTCATAGGAACGCATGACGCCATCATAGCTATAATCAAACTTAACTTCAAAGTTTAGACCCCCTATCCAAGGCGCTCGACTGAAGTTCTTTAAATCGTTTGGTCTAAAAAGTGTTCTACCTACCTTTGTTGTTATCTTAAATTTTTTGCGACTTTTCGTTTTTAAGAAGCTGCCGAGCCGATGTTCCGCTAGGCCTCTACCATACCATGCCGCAGTATCGAAAAACCTGACTTCTGATTTCCAAGCAGCTTGAAGGGTTGCTATTGACGACTCCTCATTAACCAAAGTGTACATTTCGCCAAGATGAGCAGATCCAAATCCGAAAATTGGTAAAGATAGATCAGTATTTACTATCTTTCTTGAGCTTAAAATTTTCTTTCTCAAAGTCTTAGCTCCTCCTCATTTAATCAACTTTGTTGAGCCGCCGATTCTATTTAGTAAGGAAATCTTGTCAGACTAGAATTTATTTGACAAGGATATTCTTGTCTGACAATTTAGATCTTGTATCATACGTTCAGAGCAAAATAGTGACTATACCAAAACTCAAGAAAATTGGGTAATAGCTAATGATTAAGGGAAAAAAAGATCGCTTCATGTTCACGAGGATAATGACCAATGCCTGACTTTCCCATAATAGATACGCACTTGCACATTTGGGATTTTGAACGATTGAGCTATAGTGCATTTAAAGGACATCCACTTTTCGGAAGATCTTATCAGATTGAAGATTATCAAAGAGACTGCGAAAATTTGAAAATTGAAGCAATGGTATTCCTAGAATGCTATGCTGATTTTTGGGCTGACGGTGGACAGTATATTGAAGAGATTAAATATGTTGAAGATAGTGCAAAGCGAGATCAGCGGATTAAAGGCATAGTCCCAATGGCACCGCTCGAATGGGGGTCACAGGTAGAACCAATTTTGGAGGAAATGGTTTCAAATCATCCTACAGTCAAAGGTATCCGTCGTATTGTTGAATTTGATAAAGATCCAAGGGCCTTAACACTATCAGATAAGTTTATCGAAGGTGTTAATCTGCTTTCTAAATATAATTATCATTTTGAGATTAACGTTAATCATACCCAAATGGATATTGTTCGTGACTTTGTTAAACGAATTCCCGATGTGAGGATGATTCTTGACCACTGTGGTAAACCCGGCATAGAGGAGGGCGAATTACAACAGTTCAAGGAGGACTTGACTGAGTTGTCCAATCACCCGAACCTTTGGATCAAATTATCTGATCTTCCTGTGGAGGCGAATCATAAAAATTGGACTGATGAAGACATTATGCCATATATTGATACTACGATTGAAACTTTTGGCTTTGATCGAACAATTTATGCAGGGGATTATCCTATCTGTCTTCAAGCTACAAGCCTTGTCAGGTGGGTAAGTCTTTTAGACCGAGCGTTTTCGGGTTGCTCTGAAGAGGAAATTAGAAAGTTTTATCGTGAAAATGCAAATAGTTTCTATCGTCTTGGCCTTTAGGCTGATGGGAGCAGAACATTCACAAATAGCCAAATTCATAATTGCTCAAAAAACTTGCGGATCGTGGAAAGAGTAAATAACAATTTTACATTGAGAGTTATTCAAAGCAATTTAACATAGTTCAATGGAAAGTTTTTATTGAAGGAGGAAATTAATGTCAGAACGTATCGCTTTTAGAATGAATTTAAATCCAGGTGAAGCTGTAGAATATGAAAAACGGCATGATGAAGTCTTTCCAGAGCTTGCGAAGGCTCTTAAAGACGCAGGCGTATCTGATTACTCAATTTGGCTCGACCCCGAGACACATCATCTTTTTGCGATCTTGACTCGAACGGATGACCATACCTTGGACGCATTGCCAGACACCGAAATATGTAAAAAATGGTGGGCCTTTATGGCGGATATTATGGAAACGGATCACAACAATGTTCCAACACAAATTCCCCTCAAAAGAGTTTTCCTTTTACCATAAATTACAATAGTTCAAACTTTGTTGCCTTAGAATTTTTTTTAGATGACAATTCGTTCTTTGATAAAAAGATAGTTACAGAATAGTTGCGGACTCTTTTTGACCTTAATAAGAATAAACTACCTCAAGTTCGTATCTATTGTTCCCCTTTCCCGATAGGGAGTATTCGAAAAGTGATTGCGATAGCATTTTGAAAAATGAGATGGTGAAGAGAAGCCGCAAGCTAGTGCAACGTTTATTACCGTCATATTTGTTTGGAGAAGAAGGTTTCGTGCTTTCTGTAACCGAAGTTCCATGTAATAACGCTTAGGCGATCTGTTCAGATAACGTCGAAACAATCGCTCTAATTGTCTGGTTGAGACACCAACTTGAGATGCAAGCGCCGATGGCGACTCTGGTTCCTCTAGAGAATTTTCCATAAGTTCTAAAACGGCAGATAATTTGGGATGGCGTACTCCGATTCGGGTTGGTATTGATAGCCTTTGAGTGTCATTTTCTGTCCTTATTGATGTATGTATCATTTGATCAGCTATTGCATTAGCGAGTTCAGACCCATATTCCTTGCCTATCAAATGCAACATTAAGTCAGCAGAGGCCATTCCACCAGCGGCAGTGAATCTGTTTTCGTCTACTGTATACACCGAAGAGCTAAAAAGGTGATTGGGAAAATCTTCTTGAAAAGAGTCTCTATTTTCCCAGTGAATAGTACATTTCTTACCTTCGAGAAGACCGGCTGTTGCCATTACTTGGGCCGCAGTACATACACCGCCAATAGAAACCCCTTTTCTGGCCTGCCTGCGTAACCAATTTAAAAGTGTTTTAGATATAGTTCGCTTTATATTTGTTCCGCCGCAGAGCATTACGATATCATCCCTATGGATATCAACCTCCAAATTCATATCACATCTTACAACTGTGCCATTGGAGCAGGCCACATTTTTATTATCGACCGCAAGCAATCGCCATGAAAAAATGTTTGTATTTGCCATATGATTAGCTAATCTTAGTGGTTCAATGGCGCTAGAAAAGGCAAGCATAGAGAAATTATCAAGTAGAACAAAATTATAATTTTTTTGACTGTTTGATATTTTACTAATCATTTGTTTCTTCAATTTAAGTTTTTTAGCCAGAGTACTTTTTAGTATAAAGAGTCTGGTGAAGGATGTTCCTTCCGGGTGTGAAAAAGGTCAATAGAAAAATTGATTTATATAAAAATAAAATATAAAGGAGATAGGGTAGCGAGCCGCTCTTGTGTTTTATAGGGTGAATAAACGTATCAAGTGGAGCAAATTCTTATGACTCAAGAATGGAGCAAATCAGGTTGGAGGAAATTTCCAAGGACTCAGATGCCATCATATCTAAACAACGCAACGCTAAGTAGCATTGAAAAGAAGCTAGCAACATATCCTCCATTAGTGTTTGCTGGAGAGGCGCGTCGTCTTAAGCTGCAACTCTCAAACGTTGTCCAGGGGAAGGCTTTTTTACTACAAGGAGGAGATTGCGCTGAGAGCTTTGAGGAGTTCAGCGCAGATTTGATTCGGGATAGTTATAAAGTATTGTTACAAATGGCGGTTGTTTTAACTTTTGGAGGCAAATGTCCCATTGTAAAGATTGGAAGGATGGCGGGTCAGTTTGCAAAACCGCGGTCGGCAGATTTTGAGATAATTGACGGCATTAAGGTACCATCATATCGTGGAGATATTATAAATGGAATGGGAGTGGATGAAAGAGAACCTGATCCATACAGAATGCTTCAGGCATATACGCAAGCTGCAGCATCATTGAATTTGTTAAGAGCATTCTCGCAAGGTGGCTTTGCGGATATTAAGAGGGTACATTCTTGGACTTTAGAGAGTGCTATGGGTGGACCAGAATATTCAAAATTTCATGACCTTGCAGACAAAATATCGGACTCTTTAGAGTTTATGCGCGCTGCGGGTGTTTCTTCATCAGAGAACGAGGTTTTGAATAAAGTTGACTTTTACACGAGCCATGAGGCTTTGTTACTTGAATACGAAGAAGCCTTATGCCGAGTTGATAGTACATCTGGAGCATATGTGGCGGGTTCTGGGCACATGGTTTGGATTGGAGATAGAACTCGACAAGTAGATGGTGCCCATGTTGATTTTTGCGCCGGAATTATTAACCCTATCGGTATCAAATGTGGGCCCACTCTGACTGACTCGGATTTGCTCAAATTACTCGATAAATTAAACCCAAGTAATGAGGCCGGTAGAATTGTTCTTATAACTAGGTATGGTGCAGATAAGAGTCCAGAATATTTGCCGCAACTGATAAAAGCCACATCTGCCCATGGGCGGAAGGTTGTTTGGTCATGTGATCCGATGCATGGAAATACAGTAAAATCTGAGAGTGGATTTAAAACTCGACCGTTTGACAAAGTACTAAAGGAAGTGAAAGATTTTTTTAGTATTCATAGAAGTGAGGGCACCTTTCCGGGTGGAATACATATTGAAATGACAGGTAAGAATGTAACGGAATGCATTGGGGGTGTACAGGCTATTGCTGACGAGGATTTATCTTTACGGTATCATACAGCGTGCGACCCGAGACTTAATGCCAATCAATCGTTAGAGTTAGCTTTTTTGGTAGCAGAAGAACTAGCGGCTAGAGAGAAATAGTTACGATCACTACATTTTTTATCATTTGAGAGCGTAAGGATCAGGACAAGAAATGGACTCTAATTTATTATCGTCGGAGGGTACGCTCTTCATAATCTCGTCTCCATCGGGAGCTGGAAAAAGTAGCGTTTCAAAAAGGATATTAGAAAATGACGCCAAGGTCACGTTCTCGATCTCTGCGACTACAAGGCCAGCACGCACCGGTGAGATTGATGGTCGAGAATATTACTTTAAAAGTCATGCACAATTTGATCAAATGATCCAGTCTGGGGAGCTTCTCGAGTATGCTGAAGTTTTTGGTCAAAGATATGGCACACCAAAGACACCTGTAGAGAAATCATTAGAAAAAGGTTTGGATGTACTATTTGATGTAGATTGGCAGGGCGGAATCAAAATTAGAAACTCTCACCTCAGAAAATTTGTTGTTTCCATATTTATTTTGCCTCCTTCGATCAGTGAATTGGAAAGCCGTCTAATATCGCGAGGTCTAGACTCAAATCAGGTAGTAAATTCGCGTATGCTTAAATCAAAAGAAGAAATAAGTCATTGGTCGGAATATGATTATATTTTGATTAATAAGGATTTGGAAAAAGTCCATTGGGATATCAGTTCGATAATTAGGGCTGAGAGGTTGAAAAGGGTAAATCGCCAATCACTGGTATAATTTGTAAATAAATTAAATTCAGAGTTTGAAGGGCGCTATTAATGTCTATTTACAGTTTAGGTAGCGATCGACCAAACTTGCCAGCTACTGGCCGTTATTGGATTTCGGAGCAGGCAGTAGTTATGGGTAAGGTTAATATCGGTTTGGAGGTCACTATATGGCCGTTTGCATCAGTTCGTGGTGATAACGAAAGAATAACTATACATTGTGGAAGTAATGTACAAGAAAATTGTATAATGCATACGGACCTTGGGTTCTCTCTAAATGTTGGAGCTAACTGTACGATCGGCCATGGGACAATTCTTCACGGGTGTAGTGTGGGATCTAGGGTTATAGTTGGTATGGGCAGTATAATTCTAAACGGAGCAAAGGTCGCCGAAGATTGTATTATTGGGGCAGGATCATTAATTACGGAAGGAAAAGAGTTTTTAGAACGTGGGAAGCTCATTCTGGGTAGTCCGGCCAAAATTGTTCGTGATTTGTCTGAAATAGAAATTACAAACATAAATAAAACAGCTAAAAGCTATCAGGAGAAGATACCAGTATTAATTGAAAAACGCCGGGTAGTTTAATTGAATTTATTTATGTTATTTTGCTGATAGACAAAACAGTGGCTTTAATTTGGTAAGATAAGAACAAATGCATATGATCAAAAATAAGCAGTTTGATGTTAGATTGGCTCGCTCGAAAGAAGAGATCGAGGCAGCTCAAAGTTTGAGATATGAAGTATTTATTCAGGAGTTTGGTGCTAAAACGTCATCGAGCAATCATGATAAGCTCCGAGACGAAGATAAGTTTGACAGGAATTGTGATCATCTTTTACTAATTGATCAAAATTTAGACTCTTCAGGAATGAACTATACGGTCGTAGGTACAGTTCGATTAATCGAAGCCCACATCGCTATGCAAAATGAAGGCTTTTATACCGCTGAGGAATTTAATTTGAGTAAAATTCTTCAAATGAAAAAGAAATGTTTGGAAATAGGCAGAGCATGTATTAAAAAGAAATATAGAGGAAGTGTAGCCTTACACTTGCTATGGAGTGGCTTAGCTGAATATGTCGTTTCCCGAAATATCACAATAATGTTCGGTGTAGCCTCGTTTCATGGTACTGATGTAAGTAAATTTAGTTCGGCGCTAAGCTATTTAAATTATAACTTTAGTGTACCAAGCGACCTCGAATTTACAGTTAATCCACGAAGTAGCTGCGAAATGGATATAATTCCCAGAGAGAAATTAAGTATAAAGAATGCGATGTTCGAAATGCCCAGTCTGATACGAGCTTATTTGCGATTGGGAGCAAAGGTTGGTCACGGTGCTTTTATTGACAGTATATTTAATACAATAGATATTGGAATATTTATTGATACTGATTTTATGAACAACAGATATAAGGATTTTTATGGACGAACCCGAGGCAGGTGATTCACGAAGAGAAAAAAGGAAACTTTTATTAATATCTTGCGTCGTGATTGGTTACACTTTTGCCAGCATAAAATTACTCTGTTTTCTTCTAATTACTCTAATGATACTACCGGTCTTTATTTTAGGAAAATATAGTAAGGCCTTTAATTCCGAACTCAGGTTCGATTTTAAAATTAAACGTCTTTGGTCTCGCTTGGGCTTAGCGTTCTGTCGGTTGAAAGTTGAGGCTCACGGTGATAATACTGGCATAGCAGAAGTATATGTTTCTAACCACATTTCATGGTTGGATATCTTAGTTTTACAAAGTTTTTTAGATATTTCATTTGTTGCAAAAGCAGAAGTAAGAGGGTGGTTTGGACTTGGGTATTTGGCACGCTTGGCTGATACAATCTTTATCCGGAGAAAGGTTATGGCGGCTAAAGAGCAACACGTTGACGTAATTGATGCGTTAAACTCCCGTAAAAAGATCTGTTTTTTCCCCGAAGGTACAAGTTCAAATGGTTCAACGATTTTACCATTTAAATCTTCACTATTTGAAGTTTTTGTGAAGTATGTGAAATCTAACGGTGAGGGCAGCTTATCAATGCAGCCCATCACAATATTGTATGAGCATTCTGATTTGCAACGGCCATTCATTTATGGTTGGTGGGGGGATATGAGTTTAGTTCCCCATATTTTTGACGTTCTATCTACCGGCAAGGCTGGCACTGTAAAGTTAATCTTTCATGCAAGGATTTCTGACATTTCAGGAATGGATCGAAAGACGCTATGCAATTATTCAGAAAAAGTTATAAGAAGTACCTTTTATAAGCATGTTTAAAATGGTACCGGCAAATGGGGATTTAACTCCTAAATTCACGAGAGCCCAAATGTATCGATCTCTTGCGCAAAAATTTACTGTAGAGTTGATGACTTCCTACCTTAACATACCGCCAATCTAACTTGAGAACAAATTATCAAATTGGATGTTATGGTTCTTTAATAGTTACTTATCTCACCTATATATGCATAATTTGTACTATGTTTACAGCTTAATTTAGAAAGATTATGGCCTGCTAACTATCTTTACTTGAAAACCTGTCCAGAATTTTTCTACCAAAAAACTGTGCCTGGCTACCCAGTGTTTCTTCAATCCTCATTAATTGATTGTATTTACATATTCTATCAGTTCTGCTTACAGATCCTGTTTTAATTTGACCACAGTTAGTTGCCACACTTAGATCCGCTATTGTAGTGTCTTCGGTCTCCCCCGATCGATGAGACAAAATACAAGTATAACTATTTTCATTAGCCATACGTATTGTTTTTAAGGTTTCGGTCAACGTTCCTATTTGATTAGGTTTAATTAATATGGAGTTTGCTATCGATTGTGATAAACCTTTTGCGAGACGTGCTTCATTGGTAACAAACAGATCATCTCCCACCAATTGACAAGAATCTCCGAGGCGATCAGTTAAGAGTTTCCAGCCTTCCCAATCATCTTCGGACATTCCGTCTTCTATTGAAATTATGGGATAGGCTTCAACCAGTTTGGCCAGAAATTCAGTGTTTTCTTCTGCTGTTAAAGTTAAGTTTTCTCCTCTCAGATTATATTTTTTTCCATCAAAGTATTCGGTTGCAGCACAATCCAGCGCCAAATAAATATCCTTTCCAGCAACATAGTTAGCTTTTTCAATAGCGTTCATGATGAAGTCAAGCACCTGGACTGTGGATTTAAGATCTGGAGAAAAACCGCCTTCGTCTCCAACAGCAGTGCTCAGCCCCAAACTATTGAGACTCGCTTTTAACACCTGATAAATTTCAGAACCCATTTGGCAGGCCTCGCTAATACTTCTCGCAGAAACTGGAACTATCATAAATTCTTGAATATCTATTTCATTATTTGCATGCTGTCCGCCATTAATAATATTCATCATTGGAAGAGGAAGAATTATAGCTTGATCTCCACCTAGGTACTTGTAAAGTGGTAATTTTACGCTATTGGCTGCAGCTTTTGCTATTGATAAAGAGACTGCGAGAATTGAGTTGGCGCCAAGCCTGCTCTTGTTTACTGTCCCGTCCGCTTGAATAAGTAACTCATCAACCTTTTCCTGCGATGATGCTTCCACACCGGAGATTAGAGGTTTTATCTCATCATTTATATGATTAACCGCAATCTTGGTCCCTTTACCCCCAAATCTATTCTTATCGCCATCTCTTAATTCAACTGCCTCGTGTGCTCCTGTCGAAGCACCCGATGGTACTGAGGCTCTACCGAATGAACCATCTTCAAGATAAGTATCAACCTCTACTGTTGGGTTTCCTCTACTATCCAAAATCTCTCGTGCCCAAATATTGTTTATAGTAGTCATTATTTTTCCTTATTAAGCTTTAATCAGTGACGCTTATTCAAATTTAATTGTGACATGACCCCTCTTCAGTCGGAACATTAAGTGTCTTTAAGTTTCGTCCCATAAAGTTCTAACTTGTGACCAAGTAGCTTAAATTTTAATCGCCTGGCAATTTTTTCTTGTAAAATTTCTATCTCTTTATCCACGAATTCGATGACTTCACCGGTTTGAAGATCGATTAGGTGGTCATGATGGTCACGTTCAGCGTCTTCATAACGCGCTCTTCCATCACCAAACTCTAACTTTTCTAGGATCCCAGTTTCTTCAAAAAGCTTAACTGTCCTGTAAACTGTCGCAATTGAAATCGCCGGATCCAGTAATGAAGCTCTCGAATATAAATCTTCCACGTCTGGATGGTCGTCTGCGTTTTGTAAAACTTGTGCCACTATTTTCCGTTGGTCAGTCATTCTAAGACCTAAGGCCTCACAGCGTGCTTCAATGGTATCTTGTTTCATTCGGTTCTAGTTAATTTCTTTCGTCTATTCTTTCGGTTCATAAGATTTTTGAACATCTTCCGATTTAATTACCGTTCTTACTGTCTAGTGTCTATCCTTAATTTTTTGCCAAGCAGCGTTCATTTCATCTTTTGTACTATTTTCAAGACTTAATTCCGACTCATTAAGATGAGTCTCGACGGCTAGAAATCTATCAATAAACTTCTTATTTGCCGCTCGGAGTGCCATTTCAGGATCAATTTTTTTGAATCTTCCTAAGTTAACAACCGAAAATAAAAGGTCACCAAACTCTTCGAACTCAGCTTCTTTGTCATTATTCTCTTCTGCTGTGACAAACTCATCTGTTTCTTCGTAAATCTTATTAATAATCTGAAAAGAATAATCCCAATCAAATCCTACGGCGGCTGCTCGCTTCTGTATTTTTGCTGCGTAAGTTAGAGCGGGCAAAGTTGGGGCGACTCCATCAAACTCGGCTCGCATTCTACCAAGCTGATTCACATTTTTTTCTTTTCGTTTAATTTTCTCCCATTGCTCCTCAACCTGGCTTACAGAGGTAAGGCTTTTTTCTCCAAAGACGTGGGGATGTCTCGAGATCATTTTTTTAACAACGTTTTCGATAATGTCTTCAAGTGAAAATAGATCATTTTCTTTCGCAAGATAAGCATGAAAGAGAATATTAAATAGAAGATCTCCAAGTTCCAGGCATATTTCCAAATTTTGACTGTTCTCAACAGCATTTGCCAACTCATACGCTTCCTCGATAGTATGTTTTGCTAGAGATTTATTGGTTTGTATTTGGTCCCAGGGACAACCTGTCTCTGGATCTCGTAATCGAAAGATGATTTCATTTATTTTTTCGAGATCGTAACCCTGGCTTTTACCTATTTTCTTGGGTATCTTTTTCGTCCTTGAGGGACGGGTATTTTGTTTATGCAAGTCTGGTCTCCCTATTTCCATATTTATAATTATGTTAAAAAGTTTGTAATAAAGATTGGCAATTATTGATCTAAATTTGAATAATTAGTTCCCTTAAACCGTGAAAATGAAAATTATCCTCGTACTTTGAGGGGTAAGCAAGTTTCATTTTTGGAAAATGTTGTATAATTAGTGGTATAGCTAATTCGAGTTCTAATCTGGCTAAATGAGCACCAAGGCAGAAATGAAGACCAGCGCCCAAAGATAAGTTCGGTTTTCTCTGAAGAAAGGGATTGAAAGTTTCGGGCGTAACAAAATGATTTGGATCTCGGTTGGCTCCTGCGAGGAGCAAACCTATTCTATCCTTTTTTTTAAATGAATATTCACCCATTTGGATATCAACTGAACTATATCTGATGAACATATGTAGAGGTGTAGAAAATCGTAAAATTTCAGATGCTAACATCTTTGGATTGCGAATTAAATCCTGTAAACTGAAACTTGACTCGATCATTGCTTTGAGTCCATTGCTTATTGTATGTACCGATGCTTCATGTCCTGCATTCAGCAGAAGTATTAATGTGGATACTATCTCAGGCTGGGTTAAGCTTTCTTCAATCGTGTTTTTCCGTAGCAAATAGCTAATTAGATCATCATTGGGGCTGTTTTTTTTATGATCAATTAGGTTATTTAGGTAATCGGTAAAAGAAATCGTAGCGGACACTGCCCGCTTTTCAACATCCTCATTTCGTCTTGCCTGATACATAGCGACCATGTCATTAGACCAATTTCTAAGCTGAGATGCCATTTCTTCTGGAACACCAAGCAAGCGGCAAATAACCAGTACGGGTAATTTTTTGGAGAAGGTATCCATCAAATTGAAAGTATCGGTGTCAATTTCTGCTAATAGACACTTCGACAGGCTGACTATATCTGACTCAATAGATTTTAATTTTTTCTTCGTAAAAAATGGAAAGACCATTGATTTAAGTTTTGTATGATAAGGCGGCTCTCGTTCTAACATCGACATTGACTCATTTTCATAAAATGGTCTAAGAGCTGCCGGAGTGTTAACAAAAAATCCGTCTGGCGGTTCTCGGACAAAACGAGTGTCTCTCAGTACGTTATTAACTGTAGCGTAGTCGCATGAAACGGGAATGTTATAATCTTCCCACTTAACCAGTTTCCCAAAATTTCGTAACTTTCTATAAAATGGGAAAGGATTTTGAAAGAATTTTGAACTGCGAGGTGACTGCCTTAATGAGTGCAAGTTTGTTCCTGTTTTAAATTGTATTAAACCGTTTTAAATTGTATTAAGCCTTAGTCTGTTCCCCTGTAGGGTGCGACATATTGCAAAGCCATATCCCAAGGAAAGAAAATCCATGTATCTTGACTTACTTCAGTTATAAAAGAGTCTACCATCGGTCTTCCTTTTGGCTTAGCATATATGGTTGCATAGTGCGCCTCAGGATAAGCCTCTTTAACAATTTCAAGAGTTCGACCGCTGTCTACAAGGTCATCTATGACTAAGATTCCTTTTCCTTTTCCCATTAATTTTGCCTTTGGTGATTTAAGTATTACCGCCTCAGCTTGTGATTGATGATCATATGATTTGACACTGATTGTATCGACGACCCGTATATCCAACTCCCTAGCTATTATCATAGTAGGCACCATTCCACCTCGAGTTACGGCTACAATTGCAGCCCATTCTCCGTTAAAAGGACCTCTCTTTTCTAGACGCCACGCTAATGCTCTACTATCTCGATGTATTTGGTCCCATGATATGTGGAACCCTTTTTCGTGGGGAAGTTGCTCCATATTGCTTTTTTTGAACCCTCGTTTAATTTCTATTTGTAACTACGTCAATATCGGGTGCATCCTCTGCTTTCATGCCTACCACGTGATAACCAGCGTCAACATGTACGTTTTCTCCTGTAACGCCTGATGACAAATCTGATAACAAGTATAATGCCGATTTTCCTACCTCGTCCTGAGTAACATTTCTTCTAAGAGGAGAATTGAGTTCATTCCATTTCATGATATAACGGAAATCACCGATTCCTGAAGCTGCCAATGTTTTTACGGTGCCGGCAGATAAACAATTTACTCTGATATTTTTAGGGCCAAGATCCATCGCCATATACTTTACGGAGGCTTCCAATGCTGCTTTAGCAACGCCCATGACATTATAATGGGGAAGAACTTTTTCCGCTCCATAATATGTAAGGGTCAGCATTGAACCTCCATTTTGCATGAGCACTTCCGCTCTTTGCGCTACGGCTGTAAACGAGTATGCGGAAATATTCATTGTTTTTTCGAAGTTTTCGAAAGATGTGTCAATATAGCGGCCACGCAATTCGTTTTTGTCCGAGAAACCAATAGCATGAACAAGGAAATCAAAGCTTTCCCACTGCTGCGATATACTTTTGAAAGTTAAATCTATTGAAGCCATATTCCCAACGTCGCATTCGTAGGTAAGTTCGGAGTCCAGCTGCTGGGCTAATGGAATAACCCGCTTCTTGAGTGCCTCTCCTTGATAGGTAAAGGCAAGCTCTGCACCTGCATCATGACACGCCTTTGCTATCCCCCATGCTAGGGACCTATCATTTGCAACTCCCATAATTAAACCTTTTTTGCCATTCAACAATTGTGACATTTTTAGACCCTTTAATAAACTTTAACGATTAATGCTTCATTTTATCACATGGTGAAGGTAATGTTAACGTATAAAATTGGCAGATAATAAGAAATGTGGCGGTTGGTATGACAAACTCACACGAATCAGACGATATATTTGCAGGTGAAAACCCATTTGAAATTTTTGTGTCATGGTTGAAACAAGCAAAACTTAAAGAGGTAAACGACCCTGATGCAATAGCACTTGCGACGGTTGACAAAGAAGGGGTGCCAAATGTTCGTATCGTGCTATTGAGAGTAATAGAAAGTGAAAGTTTTGTATTCTTTACCAACTATAACTCAAAAAAGGGCAGTGAAATTTTATCATCTGGAAAGGCTGCGTTCGTGTGTCATTGGAAAAGTATTCGGCGTCAAATCCGAGTTCGGGGTGTTATAGCAAAAGATGAGACCAACCTATCAAATGAATATTTTAGTCAAAGACCGTTGGAATCAAAGATAGGTGCGTGGGCGTCTCGCCAGAGTACGGAATTAAAAAACAAGGAAATACTGTTTGAAAAAATTGAGAAATGCAGAGAGGAATTGGGTTCCAACCCGAAAAAACCTCCATTCTGGGGAGGATTTAGGCTTACGCCCTTAGAAATTGAATTTTGGCGAGATGGTGCCTACAGAATTCACGATAGATTTTTATGGAAACGTGATAATATTGAGGGCCAGTGGTCGGTTATGCGGCTAAATCCTTAATACTGTAAAAGCTTTTATTTTATTTTATTTGCCCTAAAAACCTTTTCTTCATATAGTTTACGATATAAGGATTAGGGAGCTAGTAAATATTATGTTTAGGGGCCATGTAAAGTGGTTTGATACGTCAAAAGGTTATGGGTTTCTAGTTGTTGAGGATGACTTAGGAGACATTTTACTGCATGCGAATGTTTTAAAAAATTTTGGAAGAGGTTCTGTATCAGAAGGCACAATTATTGATTTTGAAGTGCAAGAGACAGAACGTGGCAGACAAGTTTCCCAAATAATCGATATAGAGATTCCAAAGGATGAACCCAAAGATGATACAAAAGTTGATTTTGGTGTTCCTGACGTAGAAAATGTTGAGATGGTTCCTGCTCGGGTAAAATGGTTTGATAAATCAAAGGGATTTGGGTTCGCTAATTCGTTCCGATCAGACTTAGATATTTTTTTGCATATGGAGGTCCTACGGCATTACGGTTTTTCAGATCTACAGTCAGGCGAAGCAATTGTTATTCAAATTGTAGATGGTCCAAGAGGAAAAATGGCTGGTGCGATCCATGCCTGGGATGAACCAAAAGTAATAGAGAAAGAATCTTAGTTGAACTGCTGGAGATATGTTTTTGTCGTATTTATACTTTCATGCAAATTAAGCTTAGCCGGGGTATGTAACGAGGGTTCAGTGGAATTGAGGTTCAGCGAAAAACATGAACCCTTGATGGTTGAAATTGCCAAAACCAAGAAACAACGAGAGAAAGGTTTGATGTACAGAACCTTTTTACCAAAGAACACAGGAATGTTATTCATCTATGATTACCCAACCGAGGTTAGATTTTGGATGAAAAATACGCGAATACCCCTAGATATTATCTTTATTGACCGGTCTGGTAATATAGTGAAGGTTGTTAATGATACGGTGCCCTTTAGTCTAGATATAATTGAGTCAGAACAAGAAATACAATACGTGCTTGAAGTAAATGCTGGTTTTGTTAATAAACTAAGTCCTGCGATTGGACGAAAGCTCAATGGTTTACCAAGTGTCACAAAGGAACTCGCTGAGTGTTAGAACTAACTGCTGCTGTAGAAGCTATATAAGTAAACCAAATACTGCTCTGCACCAATCAGTAAATACTCGACGGACCTAGTTAACCAGATTTTTTCTTGGAAAGTATTCGGAGAGAGTAGAATTTATCACTATATACTTGATAAGCTCATACACGCTCTCCTTGTACCCTCCATCTTATTTGTATTTATTTCTTTTTGGTTTAAATCTTCGCTTTTCAGAGGCAACTGGCTAGACTTTTAGCCATATTTTTAATAAGCGCTGGATAAAGACCCGAGCCTAGAGCTAAATCAAATCCTAATGGGTCTATCACTGCTGTTTCAACGCTAGCGCCTTGCAAAACGGTAGCCACTAGCCCCTCATTAAATTGGGGTTCTGCAAGAACACAATGGATTCCTTCATTTTCTATTCTTTCTTGAATTTCCCTTATTCTGGCTGGACTCGGATCGGAGGCATCACCGATTGAAATTGCACCAGCAGCGGGGAAATTGAAGGCTGCTTCAAAATACTGATAGGCATCGTGAAAAACAATGAAATTTCGACCTTGAAATGGTTCTAGAATAGTTGCGGTTTCAGAAGACAAGGTTGTCATCTCACTGCGTGCCTCAGTGGCATTTGCAAAATAGGTTGCTGCGTTCGCCGGATCAATAGCAGACAGTTTACCTGCGATTAGGTTTAACCATATTTTAGCATTTTCTGGTGAGAGCCATGCGTGTGGGTCATGTGCCCCATGATTATGGTCGTCATGGTCATCATGGTCGTCGTGTTTGTCATGATCATCATGGTCATCGTGTTTGTCATGATCATCATGGTCATCGTGTTTGTCATGATCGTCATGGTCGTCGTGTTTGTCATGG
>MDTA01158372.1_pt1 | contig 18485 bp, 18 predicted proteins | sample 811151 | NCBI WGS metagenome assembly MDTA01 (sample SAMN05326648, study PRJNA326480) | marine metagenome | isolation source: seawater | place: Indian Ocean: South | collected 2010
CGAGAAGATAATATGGGAGTTTTAATCGGCCATTCAAAATTATAAGATGGGTCATTCCATAGAATAGTAAATTGACCACTTGGATTATAGTATGTATTCTGCTTGTAGTGAAAAATAGCCTCATCGCTAGTCACTAAATGTCCATTACCAAACTTCTCTGGTATTAAAATCTGCACATCATCATCGCCTGATAAGTTAAAAGATGTCCATTGTTTAAATTGATCAGAATCTTTATCATTATTTACAACTATTAAATAAAATGAGCCCGAAAGACATGATACAAGCTTTGTAGTCTGTTCATCGCCATGTATTCCTCTTAATACATTTTTTTTTGAAATTGAAATATCGTCTTGAATAAATTTAGTTGTAATATTTTGTTTGAAATACTCATCTTCATTATAAGTTTCTACATATTTACCGCGGTGATCGATGAAATTATCTAGTTTTATTCTGAGTACGCCTTCAAGTTTAGTCTCTGATATATGCATTGTGAATATTGAAATATTTCAAATATGTTATTACATACATAGGAACATGTAAACTTATAAAGCTTTTTTGGGTCAGCGAGTCAAGAATGAATTACCCTCTTTAGATATCCTTTCTCTCCAATAATTAAGAAGGTCTTGCATAGTTTGATCAAAGCTTATGGTTGGTTGCCAACCAGTGTGTTTAGAAAATTTTTGTGTGCTGGGAAGCTGAAGATCTGCATCAATTGGCCTTAATCTAGATTCATCCTCACATATCTTAATCGTTTCTTTCTTTGTGCTTAGTGATATAAGTTTTTTTAGTATATCACCCACTGTACAGCTATATGTTCCGCCAATATTATAGTATTCACCTTTGATTGGATTTATAGTTACTAACATGTAATATGCCCTTACAGCATCCCTTACGTCAGCAATAGTTCTCAAGCTGTCCAAATTCCCAACTCTAACAATTGGTTTAATATAATTAGCTTCAATCATCGCTATTTGCTTAGCGAATGTAGATTCAGCAAAAACATCACCTCTCCTTGGACCTGTGTGTGTAAACATTCTTGTTGTCATTACTGTCATGTCATATGCTTCTGCATAAAATCTCCCTAATAAATCTGTTCCCACCTTAGAGATTGCATACGGCGATGCAGGATGAAAACTACACTCTTCATCAATTGGTATCTTGTCTTTGTCAACTCTTCCAAAGACCTCAGATGATGCACAAACATGAGTAATAGTACTTTTCGAATATTTTCTTAAAGCTTCAAGAACTACTGTTGTTCCTTGTATATTTGTCTCAAGCGTGTCCAGAGGAGATTCAAAACTAGTCAGAGGATAACTTTGTGCGGCAAGATGAAATAGAAAATCAGGCTTACTATCCTTAATAGCCTTATCTATAGAGGTAGAGTCTCTTATATCACCATAAACAAGTTTGACTCTGTTATTTTCATTTATCTGATTGACAAGTGTTCTGATATTATCTAATGGACTCCTCCATCTTATTAAACCGACGATGTCCCAATCAGTTTCTTTGAGTAGGTAATCAGCTAAATGAGAGCCTACCATCCCTGTTATACCAGTTATGAAAGCTAGCTTAGCCATTATTGTCAACAAAATAATTTTGCTTATTTTTATATTCGTCAGAATTTTTCTGAAACCAATCCCAAGTTAATTTAAGTCCATCAACTAATGATATCTCTGGTTTATAATTAATAATTTTTTTAGCCAAGGAGATGTCCATTACTCTTCTTGGAAAACCTGATGGTTTTGAAGTGTCAAATTCATAATTAAAGTCAAGGAACTGAGCTAGCGTCTCTATGAGTTCTTTAATAGAATAGCCCTTACCACTTCCCAGATTGACATAGCTTCCATTGGTACCATAGTAAAGTGCCAGTATAGTACCTTTTGCAATATCTGAGGAGTATGCAAAGTCTCGTATTGCAGATCCATCACCCCAAACACTAACAGGATCTTCTTTGTTGAAAATTCTTTGCATCAAAGTAGGTATAACCATAGCATTCTTTGGATCAAAGTTATCTCCAGGACCATAGACATTGCATGGTCTCACGATAGCATAATTTGATATACCATATTGTTCTGAGTATGCCTTAATTTGCAACTCAGCCATTCTCTTTGCCCAACCAGGATACATATCCATTGGTTCTTTCTCCTCATTCTCTCCTTCTTTAAAAATTTCAGAACTACTGTATGCACCTATTGAGCTAGTATATACAAGCTTTTTGACATTATTTATCCTTGAAGCTTCAAGAACATTAGTATTAAACATCAGAAGTGGAACAAAAAAACTTGCAGGATTTTTAACTGTTACATCAATAGAGCCCTTTATTCCTGCTACATGGAAAACAAAATCATTCCCAGCAATTATATCCTTACAGAAATTATAGTCTGTAAGGTCACCAATGACTTGATTGACATTATTGTTTATTTCAATCTGATCTAGAGATTCCGATGTTACTTCTGCCCCCGCTTCAACCATGATATTTGATATTTCTCTTCCTATGAGCCCAGTGCCTCCAGTGATGAGAACTCTCTTTCCACAAAATGAATCCAATATTTTATTATCAATCATTTAATTACTATCTCACTTGGTGTATTTTTCTATCTCTGATATTTTCGAAATAAACTTAAATGGATTTATTTTGTATTTTATAAGAAATAATATATAAAAGATATTCCTCGATACATATTTTTCTGGGTAAAATCGTTTACTCAAATGATACATTTCTGCAGCTCCTGTTAGCTTATTCTGTGTTGAGTTACCATCATTAAAGAATGATAAAGTATAGGATTTAGTGTGTACTAGTGTCGGATTCATTTTATATATACGCAAGATTTGTTCATAGTCTGTTGCTACCTTATACATATGTGTTGGGTTGGAGTCTATGAACATTTTTTTACTCATAATACATGAGCTTAGATTGAGAATAGGTATTTTGTACTTATAGTAATTATTGAACGTTTTAGGATTCATCTTGGATGTCGAGCCATCTTTATTAATAAAAGTGGTATTTCCAAAGACGATTGTGTTTTTGGAAATATTATCCAAAAAATCCTCATTATGTAACTGGATAATTTCGCCACATGTGAACATCCATACAAAGTTCTCTTGTATCAAGGGTATTAATTGCTTCAATGCATCATCTGGACCATTATCGGCAATAATATTAACTACACAGTTATATCTTCTAGACTTTTCTTTTATATCATTGATCTTTCCTGATTTATTGTTTATTCCTAAGTAAAAGCAGCCTACTACATCTTTGAGGGATTCATATGTTTTAAATAGATTATCGATTTGTATATCTGTTGGATTAAAAATAGGAGTTATAAGCGCTATGTCTTTCATTTATAGTATAAGTCTTCGATGTAATTAGCTTAGTTTTTTTTACAAACAAAATTATATATTTTATTAACTCCTTCAACTAGAAGCTTCCTATCCCCACTAATACAAATTCTTATATAGTTCACTCCTGATGGACCGAACGCATCTCCGGGGCAAACACATACTCCAGATTCTTTAAGAAGTTTCAAGGATAATTCTTTTCCACTCATTCCAGTTTTATGAACGTTTATCCAGAAATAAATACCTGCATTTGGTTTAACATACGATATTGTATCAGTCTGTTTGAATATTTTATCAATACTTTCTATTCTACTAATCATCTCATCTCTCATTGCAATGCGATAAGGCCTATGGTCTTCCATTAAGTATTCAGCTGCTGCTAATTGAATAAATTTAGGTAAACAAGAATAAAAAAGTGAATTGTGTCTTGATATAGACTTGATAACGCTCTCGTGACCCACAACACATCCAACTCTCATTGCTGGTGATGCAGTATCTTTAGACATAGAGTATATGTAAATAATGTTAGACCTATGGATATTTCTTTTGTAGGTTGGATTATAGATTAGGCATCTATATGTATCATCCAAAATTACATACACTTTTTTTTCTTCACAAAACTTTGTAATTTCATCAATATCTTTTAGATCATGATAAATACCAAGAGGATTAGAGGGGTTGTTTATAATTATTCCTTTGATAGTCTTATTAGTATTAATCTTATCTTTAATGTCCTCAACATTTAATTGATAGTCTTGTTTTTGATTAAGCTCATATAGAACTTTTTTGACTTCAAAATATTGTGCAGATAAGCTAAATGTGGGAAATCCTGGATCTGGCAAAAGCATTGCATCTCCTGCATCAGTGATACTATTTATCACTTGGGAAATTGCTGCATTTGCAGGTGTGACCACAACATTGTCTATAGTAAAATCATGGTTGCATAGAATTTTATAATGATATAGAAAGGCTTCTCTTAGCTTTTTCTCTCCCTCGGATGGGCTATATTGGAGTGACTCAGCATTGCTTAGATTTTTTTTTAAGAGGTTGAATATCTGTATATTGTTTAAAGGACTAGAGTCTCCAATTTCTAAATGGATTATATGTCTTCCTAAGCCCTCCTCTTCTCTCGCGGCTTGTAAAATTTCGAACATTGGTTGGGCATTTATATTCTTTGACCTTTTAGAATTATTCATCAAAACGTGGTGCTGGTGCCTCCGTCAACGGTTATTGATGCTCCATTAATATAATTTGATAATGGGGATGCTAGAAAAGCTACTATACACGCTATGTCCTCTGGTTTGCCAAGTCTACCCATTGGAATTAACGTGTTTATAAACTCTTCAAAATCAGGCTCGAGCTTTTTTGTAGCCCAACCTGTTTCAGGTATATCTATTGGTCCTGGAGCAACGCTATTAAATGTGACTCCATTTTTAACAAATTTTTTATTTTTGGAATAATTTTTCATTAAAGCTGTTTGTGCAGTTTTAGCAAGATTGAACCAAGGTCTTCCACCAGCCTCTAGACCAAAAGTTGATGTTATAGTTATAACTCTACCCCAATTATTGTTCAACATTCCTGACAAAAATCCATTTGTGAATTTAACAGCGGCTGTGACATTTTTGTCATAAACCTCGTCCCATACATTCTCGTCAGTCGATAAGATGTCTTCGCTACCCCAGCTACCTCCACCGCCGACATTATTAATTAGAATGTCGATAACACCTACTTTATCATTAATATAATCAATACAGTTTTCAATATCTTGTTTTATATTCACATCGCATTTAAGCCCTAGTGTTTTGATATTCATCTCACTTAGTATACTTGATGCTGTATCGAGTCTTTCCTGTGTTCGGGAACAGATAATTACATCGCAACCCTCTTTACCAAGGTATTTTGCAATCTCAAGTCCTATCCCATGAGTACCGCCTGAGATAAATGCTTTTTTGTTTGATAATCTCAAGTCCATATCTCAAATCTCTAGTCAATAAAACTCTGAATGCTCTCTATTATATCATCAATAGATAATTTCTCTCTCTTCAACAGCCAATCTCTTTCACCATAAGTAAATATTTGCTTGTCATCTAATCCGATATTCTTTATTTGTATATTTAGGCCCTCGTTTCCTATTAGATTACTAACAATTGAACCAAATCCACAACTAACAGAGCTTTCCTCGATAATAATAAGTTTTTTACTCGGATATATGACATTTTTCCTCAAATCATCTGAAAGAGGTTTAATGCCATATACATCAACAATACCTAATTCATTACCTTTGTTGCTGAAATAGTTAGAGATTTCATGATGATATCTAGACATATAGCCTGAAAATAATATATTTGTATCTTTAATAGGTTTAATTAAATTATAAGAATTTCTATTAATATTCTGAAAATCTTCAAATTTTGGGAAAGGTCCCTTATCCATTCTTATAAAAGAGGGTCTCTGGTTATCAAAGATTTTTTTCGCAATTTGTGCAGCTGAATCTACATCGCCGAAACTATATATATCAATCTCGGATAAAGTATTCAGTGAGCCTATGTCATGCATGCCATGATGAGTTGGTCCATCGTATGAAAAACCTAAGCCTGTTCCCACACCTACGAATACTACAGGTAGATTCATGCTGCAAATATTAAACTTTAATTGTTCGAAACATCTGTATATTAAAAACGGGAGGATTCCATAAACTAGTACTTTTTTTCCACATGATGCTAGTCCTGCAGCAATATTTACCATATTTTGCTCAGCAACTCCTATATTAATAAATCTATGCGGGTAGTCATTTTTAAATTTTTTTAAACTAAAGATATCCATATCATTCGTGATTATAACAACATCATTATCTCTTACTGCATAGTTATATATTTCATCAAAAAAAGCATCACGAATATCTATTGTGCTATTCATGTTGATTTAACTCTCTTCTTGCTATTTCAACTTCATCTTTTGAAGGTATAGCGCCGTGCCATTTGATATTATTTTCCATAAATGAAATTCCTTTTCCTTTAATTGTATTAGCTAGAATTACCGATGGAAATTTACTTTTTTTAGATTCCTCTATAGATTTTATTATCTGATCATAATCATGACCGTCTATTTCAAAAGTTTTCCAACCAAGAGAGGTCATAATACTATGGAAGTCTCTGAAGAGTCCAACATCATCTAGTTCTTCAGTAACCGACAATCTATTTCTATCAACTATGCAAGTGAGATTATTAATCCTATTGTCTCCTATGAAAGTTAGAGCTTCCCAAACGGAACCTTCGGACATTTCGGCATCACCTAAAATAGTATAAGAGTGATAATTTTGAGCATTCATTTTAGCTGCTAGCGCCATGCCACTTATGACCCCTAATGCATGTCCCAGAGATCCAGTATTCCAATCAACACCCGGGATAAAGTAATCTAGTTGAGCACCCAAACCATTATTATCTCCGTAAGTGTCTAGTGTTTTTTTATCGATAAAATTTAATTCCTCTAAAATAAGATAGAGTGCAACACAAGCATGGCCTTTACTGAGTATGAATCTATCTCTATCTTTATCATCGGGTTGAGTTGAAGAGACATTTAGTAAAGGATAGAAATATAGTGCGATAAGAATATCTAAGCATGACAATGTACCACCTACACTGCCTTTTTGTTTATCATATGCAGTTTTTATGATTTGAAATTTTAGCTTATCTGATAGTTCTTTCAGATTATTTGTCTTCATCAATTTGACCATTCTGTTAATGTGTATGCCTGAACAATCTCCTGTTCGGAGCTGCACACAACTTCTACAAAAATAGACCCAGGTATATTCATAATCCGTTTAATATCTTTTTTTAAATTCTTAATATCAGATATACATTCGTATCTTAAATCAAACGCTCTAGCTACTGCATTTAAATTTAACATCTCAGCACCTGTATTATCATCTGAACCTATTCTTCTTCCTTCAAAAAATTTATCTTGCCAGTTTCTCATGGATACATACCCTCCATTGTTTATTACAAATAATTTGATATTGAAGTTGTAATAACTCATTGTTTTTAGCTCTTGTATATTTAATTCTAGAGATCCATCACCAGTTACGGCAAGAATTCTTTTTTTTGGCATTGCAACTGCTGCTCCTATTGCTAAGGGTATTGATAGACCCATAGCTGCATAGGCACCTGAGGTAATCTCTCTTTGATTTTGCTCAAAAGTGTACACTTGACCTCCGACGTAATAATTTGATCCAGCATCTGTCGTTAAAATATCTTTTGAGGTAGAGCATTTATCTAATTCAGACATAAAATTATATAAATCTATTTTAATATCATCTTTAAATGCATTTTTTTCTATCATAGGATTACCATTTTTAAGTGTTTGACAAAAACTTAGCCACGGTATCCATTCTCTCCGACTCTTGAAATTTTTTGACTTGTATAATTCTTTTAAGCACAAATTTACATCTTCATTAATGTACATGTATAAATGTTTTTTGAGAAAGTCTATTTCATTTTTATCTATCTCGATCATAATAATCTTACAAGATTTGCTAAAATGATTTAAATTTTCACCACCTAGAGGAGTCGCTAATCTGCAGCCTAACACAAGAACGACATCAGCGGACTTTAACAATTTATTTGAATACTTTTGACCCCTTCTTCCAAGTTGACCCATATTCAATTTATTGGAAAATGGGAGTATATCGTTGCCTAATCTAGAAAAACCAACAGGAGCACTTAATCTTTTGATTAGTTTTTTAAAAATATCAATTGAGTTTGATTGTCTAACACCATGCCCCGCAATGATAAGAGGTCTTTTTGCACTAGATAACTCCTTTATAACTCTGTTAAGCTTTTTAGACAATAAACTAGTTTTTTTCTGCGCTTGAGGTGTGTATCCTTTGAGTTTTTTGGGATCGATAAGTGCATATTGAACATCCATGGGAATGTCTATCCATACAGGTCCAGGTCGACCTCGAGTTGCTAGAAAAAATGCTTTTTCAAGATGATACTTTATAGATTCTGGCTTATTTACACATACTGCATATTTGGTCATTGGTCTGACTACAGGGAGTACATCAAAGCCTGCAGTACCAAAAGTGCGGATATTATTTTTAGGAATTTGTTTTCTGGGTGATTGTCCTGAAAGAACCATCACAGCTCCAGAATCAACCCAAGCCTCTGCGAGGCCCGATACTGTATTAGTTGCCCCAGGTCCAGCAGTTACACAAACTACACCTAATTTCCCTGTTAATCTTGAGTAACTCTCTGCCATCATTGGTGCTGCTGTTTCGTGCCTGACAGTGTAGTATTTTAATTTTTTTGTCTTCGCAATGGCGTCATTAATATACATCGAACCATTGCCAGTTAATACAAAAATAGAATCTGATCCCTTAGATACTAAGAAATCCATGACATAATCTACAACTCTTGTCTCTTTCAACTCTAAATCCTTTTATTTATCGTTATAATATGCCCCATTTTCAACTAGAAGAGTACACTCTGGTTCAGCGCTTTCCAATGCTGATTTAAACGCAGGAAAAATATCTTCAGGCTCAACTAAGCTTATGATTTTAATTTCTGTGACCATCTTTCTCAATGCCTCTGTGTAATCTGCAGTATGCTGAGGCCCTCCATCCAAAGGTTCTTTTGGCCCAATTGAAGTTCTTATGATAATTCTTGGACACATTTTATTTTCTGACATAAATCTTATTTTATCCACATGGTTTATCATTTGATTCAGTGCAAGAATCAAAAAATCAAACCTTGGGTAACATGTAACCGGAATATATCCATTTAATGCTAAACCAAGGGATAGCCCCATTTGAGTATCCTCGAATACTGGTGTTTCTATTTTTCTATCTTCTGGAATGTCTGATAAAGTATTGAAAATTGCATTTCCAGAATATGCGACCGATTGACCTATAAATACTGTCTTGGGATTTTCTGCGAGGTAGTTCATGGATCTGATGAGTTCGTCTTTGTACTTCATATTAAAACAGCACCCATGAACCTGTACCATGATGGGGATATAGCCTCTCGTATTTGTAATATATTATATCGCTCGGTATTTCGCTTTTCTTATTCCAAGTCAAATCTGTTGGAGTATTAGTACTTAAGTTATTATCTTCTACTACAAACTTTAGAGGTAAATCAAAATTTTTTGCATATTTATAACATTCATGAAATACACCTGTCTCGAATGTCATATCTCCTATGAAACACCATACTTTATTTTTACTTTTATTTTTTTTAAGTGCCAATGCTGAACCAAGCGCTATAGGGATTATCCCTCCAACAATTGAAGATGAGTAGAAATTCCTATTCTTGGAGTTTATTGACATACTTCTTCCACTCAAGATTTTTTCAAAAAGTACGTCCTCTTCTATTCCATGTAGCAGTGCATGATAATGGTTCCTCCAGCTAGAGAATACCCAGTCATTTTTATCAATACTCTTAAATATTTCTATAAGTATATCTTCATTATTTCCTGATAGATGCACTGGCGCTTTTATTTTACCTGCTTCGTAAACTTTCTTTACTTTTTTTTCAAATTCTATTAATTGCTTTTTTGTAACTGACATAAGTGCACCATTAATTCTGTCTCATAAGATTATTGTAGTTTCCTATATAGGTTATTTCACCATTTTTCAATTCTGTTATAATATCACAACCTGCAAGTGTTGTGGTGCGATGTGCGATGATTAATATTGTTATGTCTTTATCTAATCCCATTATTGAATCCATTACGAGCTTTTCAGTTTCATGGTCTAGGGCGCTAGTGGCTTCATCCAGAATAAGAAAAGTAGATTCTCTATAAAGTGCTCTAGCTATAGCTAATCTCTGTTTTTGTCCGCCCGAGAGTTTTGTACCTTTCTCGCCAATGACTGTATTGTATTTGTGTGGTAGCTTCTCTATTGCGTTAGCAAGTTGACTTTTGTGAGCACACATCTTCACTCTTTCCATGTTTATATCTGACTTTATTTCACCAAATGCAATATTCTCAGCAACAGTATTATCATTCAGAAAAATTGATTGGGATACATAACTGACTTTATTTTGCCATTGATTGAAACTAACTTTGTCTAATGATTTGTTGTCTATTTTAATAGACCCAGAATCAGGAATTAATAGGCAAGCAATAACATCAGCTAAAGTGCTTTTCCCGCTTGCGCTTGCCCCGATTATGCCCACTTTTGATCCCTTAGTGATTTTAAGATTTATATTGGAGAGAACATTTTTCTCTGAATCATAACTAAAACTAACATTTTCTAAAATTACGCTCTCTTCAAATTTCAAATCATTACTATTCTTTTCAAAAATTATTTGAGGTTGTGATAATAAATCAATAACATCCTCCAATGAGACTTGCTCACCTCTTATGCTGGTGTAAGAGAAGTATGACTGATTCACCAATGGCAATAGACGCTGGGATGTAAGAGCCAAAACACCAAGAAGCGTTATAGATGACCCAAGACCTCCTTGACTGTGTAAAAAATATGCAAGTGCTACAAGTAAAAGAATTCCAACAGTTTCCATGATATATCTTGGGCTGAATGAGATAAAAGAATTATCTGCCTGCGAACGCCTTAATGGAGATTCAACATTATTAAATTTTTGAATGAATAGTTTCTGAGTTCCAGTTAATAATATTTCTCTAATTCCTGCAACACCCTCCTGTATATTTTTAATAACTAGATTTGAATTTTTCGCAATTAATGTGCTGTTAGAATAGACACGATTTCTCGTAAATTTAATTAATATAGAATATGACAAGCCTAGCACTAATAATGTTCCTATCGTAACAAAGGGTTTTATAAATAATAAAAACATAAATATCACAGATATTATAATAATTGAGCTTATTAGTGTTATGGAAGTGACGATAACATTCTGTATAACCAGATTTATCTTTTGGAAGACAATATCCACTATCTGACTGCTATTCCTGTTGATATGTGTTTTAAAATCTTGATTCAAGACTTTTGAATACATCTTCAAAGCTAAGTCAGAGCCAGTTGCAAATGAGAACCTTACCGTTGCATAAATCATAAATACTCTTATCAGTCCGGATAAGAGCGCAGCAACTGCAAAGAATATAGATACACCTAAAACAGATAGATTTGTAGGATCGAAATTCAAATATTTCATAAGGTTATTGATATGTTCGAACTCTATTAATACCTGAGGATTAGTTAGAACTGCTAGAAAAGGAACAACCAAGCCAATCGTGATAATTTCCGCAAAAGCAGATACTAGTGAGAGTGCGATTAACAGAGATAATTGTTGTTTTCTCTTATTAGAGATGAAAATCCATATTTGTCTCAGATTTCTAATGAATTTTCCTATTGTTGGCATAATTATTTACCCTAAAAATCTTTGAGAATAGGTTTGAGTAGTTTTTCAAGATTATCAGAATCTCTAGTTATATTTATACTGACAGCGCTTGGATAAGGATTGGATTGTGTGAAATCATTTATCAAGTATCTTTTTGTATGAGGCAGACCCATTACATACTGATCAGGGATCAAATTATATCTAGCTAATACCTTCGAGATATATGATTTCTCAGACTCAGGACGTGATGTTGTGATAATCAAGTACAATTTCGATTTTCTTTGATATTCAGCAAGTAACTTTATATTATTTTGCAAAGGTTCTGTTTTCCATTTTTTCTTACCGAACTTACTTCCATTTTCAAAAAGAACTCCATCAATGTCACAGAATACAGTCAAGAATGTATTCATATATGAAAAATATTCTTTCGATGTGCCAAAATCTTCATAGTTCTTGGCTTTCTCTGCTTTAAATACCTCACCATCAATAAGCATGCTGTAAATCACATGTGATATATATATTTCTCCCTCAGTATTTGTTTTAAATATCTTTTTGAAATATTGAATGAATTTAGAAGAGTCTTCAAAGCCATAACCACCACAACAAAATAGATTGCTAATTACATTTTTTTCTACAATATTCTTAATGTGATAGAGTTTATCCACCTCGACATAACTTTTATTTTTAGCATCAATAAAGTCAATGTCATTCAAATCTATAACTGCAACACTGTTGTTTCCTTGATATTTTAGAGTAAAAATATTATCGCAGTCTTTTATAAAGATTGGCCCACTGATATTTGCTTTCATGATGCCTTTTGCTACTGTTTCAGCAACTGATGAAGTTTGTTTCTTTAGTACAACAACCTCAACTGATAATTTAAGATCTGAAAATAACTTAATAAGTTCATCCTTATTAACATATTGATCAAGATGTTCTTTTAAGCAAATAATCACAATTTTATTTACATCATTCAAATTGATATCCCTAATAGATTTTTCTATGAGTAATTTTCCGTCAGGCATGGTTAAAAGCCATTTGGGCCTTAAACCTTTGAATCTGCTAGATTTGCCTGCTACTGGTAGAATAAGTGTTGTCATTATAAATCTCTTGTAACTTTATTTAGATGGTATGAAAGCCAATTCTCTGTAACTTTATCTCTAACATATGGAGCTATTCTTAATAGTGAGATAAGATTTAGTATTTTTACTTCTCTAGTGTATTCTATTTCAATTTTTTTTAGTATAGGTAATGCTTTTATCTTATCAAAAAATACATTCGCTTTTGTTTTATCTGATTTACTTAGTTTTCTCACACACCAACCATATACTGTATCCTGTTTTAACTTGACAAAGTCTTGAAGTGGAGTCTCTAAATATGTTGTTAAAAAATCAATTAAATAAAACCTTCCATCATTTCCCATTATAATATTATCAAGTGTAAAATCACCATGACAATCACCTATTGGGATAGTGAAATTTTTAGTTTTATTTATACTACTTGTTATTTTCCTCTCAGATATTGATATTTTAAACCGCATATTAGAATAAATATCATCTATCTTCTTCAAGAGTATGCTCGAATCTATATTTTTATAATCTATTTTCTTGAATGACTCGATAAAGTAACTTTCTACAAAGCTTAAGAAAGAGATAAAGTTACTTCTATGAGAGTAAAGAATTATATCGCTTCCATTAAGACCATCAATATATGGCATTTTAATTGATATTTTTTTTGATTGTTTTGTAACTTCTGTGATTGGTACCGAAATCGCTGATGTATTCCCGAATATTTTGTCAGTGAATTGCTTTTGTTTTAATATATTCTTACTAACTCTACTCAGATCATGATCGAATGTTTTTATCACATAGTTCAAACTTTTTTCTTTAATTACATCAAGCTTGGCATGAGAATAAGAATTGCTTGTCAGTTTTTCATTCAAAATGCCGCCCCAGTGTTAAAAAGTTCTAAGTATAAAATATAAATAAAACCATAATTATAATATACTATTTGTATGGATAATGACAATTCAATCAATTTAGTGGAATATTTTGGGAAAGTCCTATCATATTATAAGCTCTATGTTCCACTCATAGTTCTTTCATTAATCTTAGGATATGTTATGACAGATAAAACTCCTAGCTATAAAGCGTCTGTTTTTATGACTGATACATTTGGTATAGTTAAGCCTAACGACATAAAAAAAAGTGACATATTCAGAATTAACAATATTATATTCAATCAATTTCCAAATGGAGTAATGAAAATTACACACACCAGCAAAGATATAGATGGTAAAAAATATCTTGAGGCCTCATTATCGGAATTTGAATCTTCATATGTTTTATCTAAAACTAGACAGAATAAAATAATTTCAGACTATTTTGAAAACAATGATGGTGATGCTCTGTTCCAATTTACTAGAATTGACGACTTAAGAACATATATATTCTGGAGGAATTATAAAGACCAAAAACTGTTTGCCTACGAATGGCTTCCTGTTGAGAGTATAAGTGCCCCGCTTTTATCAAATATGATCAAATCAAGCATAGCTGGAGTAATTTTATCCTTCTTTTTAGTAGCAGTCGTCATTGCTGTGCGAATAGAGGAAGAGGACAAACATAAGTAAAGCCTATATACAGCTGTAACTCTTTTAAAATCTGATAATTATGTCCTACTTTTTAAAAATACTTGACTTGTTGCGACTATTAACAAGACCAGAAAAAATAATGTAGGCTGATGGTGTGCAAACTGACTTTGCGTCATCATGAATCCAATTTGAGACAATAACATTACAATTGCGACAAGAGAGAAAAAGTCTCCCTTTTCTCTACGATACTTGGTAAGTACTCTCAAATGAATGAAGAAGAAATAAATTAATGCTAAAACAGTAAATGCACCAGCTTTTACCCAGACATCTATAAAATCATTATGTACATGATCATGTTGAGCCATTCCATATTGCCTGTTAACTAATTCCGTTTTTTTAACTATATGCTCTTTAAAGTTGCTAAATCCTATGCCTGTAAAAAAATTATCATCAATAATTTCTTTTGCATTTAATAGTAAGAAAACTCTCTCTTTAGTCGAGAAAGAAATGTCTTTATCTTTGTAAATTTCTGATAAATGACCAGAACTATTCGCTATATCGTAATAAAGTCTATCCAGACTTTGTTTTGCTGGACTTAAGTAAACAAATGAAACAAATAATATCAAAACAGTTATAAAACTTTTTTTTGATAGTATTAATTCTTTAGAAAATATCAAATAGACCACAGATATAAATAACCCTATTAAAGATCCCTTAGATAAAGAGAGAGACCACGCTAACAATGAGAGAATCATAGAGATAATTAATAAGATTTTTATGCGATTTGTATTTTTCTGCATCAATGATATTAATGCCAATAAGAAAATTGTCATACTCATATTTCCAAAACTAATTGAAACGCTAGTAAAGCCTGATATTCGCTCTATCCCTACATCTCTATCTATATATAGATATAAGGATGTAACACCGGCAATAAGTGAGGTGATGATGATTGTAATGTAGAAATGCTTTTGATTTATTCTAACTCGACTAAACAAATAGAATAAAGGGAGAATTAAAATAAATCTCGAGTAAGTATCTAATTCTTGAATCGATGAATCATGATATGTAGCAAATAATAATATAATTAGAAAAAAATATACGTATGATTTCAATAATTTAAGAGCATCACTATCAGTTGTAAACTTTATCTTTTCCTTGAAAACATAAACAATTGATATTACGAGAAGTAGAATAGCAACAATATTTCGTAAATTAGACGGGAGGAAGTTACTAATTATGAACGCGAAAAATAAAAGACATGAAAATTTTTCTATAAAATAGTTTTTTCTATTTTCCAAACGAACACTCTTAATGATGATGATCTCAAGTTAAAATTAGTATCTAAAAAATAATTGATAAAATAAATAAAAATATTTAATAATCCCTATTGTATATACTATCATACCTTACAATATCATCCTCCTCAAGATAATCACCGATTTGCACTTCGATAATTTTTAGAGGCTCAGTACATTTATTACAGAGTTTATGTTTTTCTTTTTTATCTAAATATATTGATTCGTCTTTCTTCAAATTAAATATATCTCTGTTTCTTTGTACATGTGCGTTGCCCTCTAATACAATCCAATGCTCTGAGCGTCTATCATGGCTTTGAAGAGATAATTCGCTTTTAGGGTTTACATGTAATATTTTTATCTGATAATTGGGGAGCTTCAAAAGTGATTCATACCAGCCCCAAGGCCTATATTCTTTTTTTGAACTAAATGAAGAGATTTCGTTATATTTAGTCAGAATATTTTTAATATCACTTGATCTACTTTTATCAATACAAAGAGTTTTGTTATTGGCAACAACACAAATAATATCTTTGAGTCCTATCCCCACAACATCATGATCATGATCATAAGATTTTACAAAAGAATTTTCTGAGTCTATTAGTAAATCTGATGATGAGTTTTCAGCAATTCGTTTCCAATCGCCTAAATCTGACCAATATTTCTCATATCTATAACAACCTATTCCTGTTATTTTTTCCATGACTGCAACATCAAATGATTCACTCTCTAATTTAGACCACAAATCGCTATTTACTATTAGTTCTTTAGTATTATTTTTTAGAGACGATGCGATTCTTGATAATACATTAATTAAAGAAGGATTAATTTCTCTAACAAGATCTAAAAGTTTAGAAATATTAAATAGAAATATACCTGAGTTCCATAGATACTCGCCCGAATCAATCATTCTCTTAGCAGTCAAAATATCAGGTTTTTCATGAAAACTCTTAACAGGTTCAACTTCATGAGTTACTGGAGTTTGTATGTAGCCATATTGAGTTGATAGATATGTAGGTTTTACTCCAAATGTAATTACATTAAATTCATTGATATACTCAAGAGCATTTTCAATTGTATTATTAAAATATTCTTCATCAGGAATGTAATGGTCTGATGGGAGGACAAGCATACATTTAATCGGATCATTTTCAATTAAGCAAGATAACAAAATACTTGCTGCAGTATTTTTACCAACACTTTCATAGATAACTTTGCTGAATTGATTCTTATCTATTTCTTCAATAAAGGGCTTATGAAGTATGTTAGTTGATATGATTGGTTCACAAAATGTCTCACTACTGCATCTGTTGAGAGTCTGTGTCAACAACATTTGATTGTTTAATATCAAATGATATTGCTTAGGTTTATTAGTTTCTGATAAGGGCCACAAACGGGTACCAGAGCCACCAGCCATTATTAATGGTATTACACTACTCATTGATTTCAATTAGTTGGAATTCCCGAATAATACATGCTCAACTGATTCGCAAATCATATGACCTGCTATTGCATGGACTTCTTGAATTTTTGGTGTTTTGGCTGATCCTACAGAAATAATCACATCACAGTTATCTGTTAGAAGTTCAGTATATTCTCCAGTCATAGCAATTATATGTTTGACTTTCAGACGAGCCGCTTTAACTAATTCAATAATGTTCTCAGACTTTCCGGATGTAGTGTAAACGACTAGCGTATCGTTTGTGTCACCGTATGCTGTTATCTGTCTAGAAAAAACATTGTTGTAGCCATAATCATTTGATATACAAGTAAGATTAGAGCTATTACCAGTAAGAGCAATAGCAGGGAGAGATGGTCGATCGAAATTAAATCTACCAACAAACTCTGCACATATATGCTGACTATCAGATGCACTGCCTCCATTACCAGCAAGTATAACTTTTCCTTTGTTGCTATATGTATCGATAATGAGCTCGGATGCTATTTTCAAAGATTCTCTAAAATCTTTTCTATCAAGAGAGTCACTAATGACTTCCTTGGACTTATCTAGCGAACTCGCAATTAAGTTTTCAATATTCATCTTTAAAACCTAGTTCTATCTAAAATATCACATTTACCATTATTTTTTGACTTTTCAGTAGTTATTTCAATGAAACCTGATACACGATTGATGTCAATTGAAACATCGGAACTTCTGGCTGCTATTAAAATTTCTGTGAAAGTAGGTTCAAAATATTTTTTATTCTCGAATTCAAACTGATAGAACATATTACTGGATTCATTAAAAACAAAAGTTACTTCCTTATTTTGAATATTGCAAAGTATGAACTTATTCCTTCTTGTAATAGGTTCAGATTCAGGGTTGATGTAGGCAACAGTTGGCTTACTTTTATCCATTTCCTCAATAGATTTAGCATTCTCAATTTTTTCGACATCAGGTTCGTTACTTTCAATGCTATCTGGGATATTCTGTACCAGCATAGTTTTTGATGTATCTCTAGTAATACAATACTCAAATGGTATGGTAAGGAGGCCTGAATCATATAAATGTAACGTAACTTCATTATTCTTGATCATAAAAAAATGATTTCGCCAACCCCTATAGTATCCATCCTTCATTTCATTGACAGATAAACATACTCTGTATCCGCTGTAAGTATCACCAAGGTGATCTATGCTCATTCTCTGTGGTTCGTTTACAAATTCAACTTTTGCGTCCCTATGATTTTCTAATTTTTTAATTAAATGATTTTTTAAAATGTTTGAATATGTTGATGGATTGTCACCATAGTCACTTTGTGAGACTTTTTTACTCAATTCTGGAGTTATAACTGAAGGCGCTGGAATTTTTCCGCAGCTTGCTAATATCAACATGATAAAGAAAGAAGTTAAAAAAAGTCTCATTTGCCCAGGGCCGGAGTCGAACCGGCACGAGATTGCTCTCGAGGGATTTTAAGTCCCTTGCGTCTACCAATTCCG
>MDTA01013106.1_pt1 | contig 18473 bp, 14 predicted proteins | sample 811151 | NCBI WGS metagenome assembly MDTA01 (sample SAMN05326648, study PRJNA326480) | marine metagenome | isolation source: seawater | place: Indian Ocean: South | collected 2010
GACTGATGTTGAGTACTTGGCGATAGACCTGGCAGATATTGATGATTTTGATGAGGTCGTTAGGGAGCATGCTGGTGTGATGGGGTTTAATGTGACAATTCCGCATAAGGAGTCTATCATGGGGAAACTCTGCTGTTTAGATGAGGAAGCTGAGAAGGTGGGGGCTGTGAACACTATTGTGAAGACTGAGAGGGGATGGAAGGGTTACAATACCGATGTTTGGGGATTTAGCCGTTCGCTTAAGCCGTTTATTAAGGGAAGGCACGAGAGGGCACTGATTTTGGGGTCTGGTGGTGCGGCTAAAGCGGTAGAGTATTGTTTAGTAAGGCTCGGGATAGAGACAGTGATTGTGAGTAGGACTGCTGGAGAGGGGAAGGTGGTTTATGAGGATTTGACGGAGGCAGCAATGGGGCATTATTTGCTGGTTGTGAATTGTACACCACTTGGGACTTGGCCTGAAGTTGAGGGGTGCGTGGACATACCTTGGGGAGGCGTGGGAGAAATGCACTTATGTGTGGATTTGGTCTACAACCCTGAAGAAACGACCTTTATGAAAAGAGCTAAAGAGAAAGGGGCAACTGTTATGAATGGCAGTGATATGCTGAGGATGCAGGCAGAGAGGTCGCTTGAGATTTGGCTAGAAAATGGATTATAATGAGTAAACTACCACCAACAGAACAGAGCGGAAGGCATGGTGAATTGCATCAAATGAGCGTTAGTGAGCTTGTTAATTCTATGAATGCAGTAGATAGTGAGGCGCTTGTGGCAGTGACCAATTGCAAGGATCAAATCAGTGCTTTTGTTGAAGAGTTGGTTCCTAGAATGATGAAGGGCGGGAGGCTTTTTTATGTTGGCGCTGGAACAAGCGGAAGATTAGGCGTGGTTGATGCTAGTGAGTGCCCTCCAACTTTTGGGGTAGAGCCTGGGAGAGTTGTGGGACTTATAGCAGGTGGCGATTCAGCTATAAGAAAAGCTGTGGAGGGAGCTGAAGACAGTACAACTGGTGGTTGGGATGATTTGCAAGCTGAGGGTATTTCTGAGAATGATACTGTTGTGGGTATTGCTGCTAGCGGAAGGACTCCATATGTTGTGGGAGCGCTAAAGAAAGCTAAAGAACACGGAATGCTTACAGGATGTGTCACTTGCAATCCTGGGACTGAGGTCTCTGAGAAATGCGACTACCCTATTGAAGCTATTACAGGGCCAGAGTTTGTAACTGGATCTACTCGACTTAAAGCTGGGACAGCGACCAAGCTGGTGCTGAATATGATTACTACTATTACAATGATTCAGCTGGGACATGTGAAGGGCAATAGAATGGTGGATATGCAGTTGTCGAATGAGAAATTGGTAGAGAGAGGGACCAGGATGGTAGCAGAGGCAACAGGAGTAGGTCTTGAGGAGGCTAAGGAGCTGTTGCTTAAGCACGGTAGTGTTAGAAACGCAGTTGATGCGTATAGTTAAGCGCTTAGGCTATGCACACTATTGAACCATATTACGCTTGGCGAAATCACTACGTAGCTAGTGAGGATGAGAGAAGTCCTTTCTATGGAAGGGAGTATAATGAGATGAGCTATCACATGAAGATATATGATCACTTCATACATCCTCAATGGGATACAATTGGGTCGTCTACTCTCTTTATAAAGATTCTTTTTATTGATTATGACGAGGAAAGCGCCATAATTGAACTCCTGGGAGAATGGAATGATTGTCTTCATAATGACATCATGCTTTTAAAGCGTGACATTATTGACTGCCTTCAAAATGAAGGTATCTGCAAGTTTATATTGATTGGAGAAAACGTATTGAACTTCCACCACTCTGACGATAGCTACTATGAGGAATGGTTTGAAGAGGTGACGGATAGAGATGGCTGGATTGCTCTTCTGAATTTTAATCAGCACGTTTTAGATGACATGGGTAGCATTGATTTGGACAGCTACTTTGTCATGGGTGGCGAGTTGAGCGAGTTTGGATGGAGGACATATGCCCCGGATCAGCTAATTTCTAGGATAAGAGAGTCGGTTGAGAACAGGCTGGGACTAATTGGCTAAATAGGTCGGTTAAAAGCCTTCAATTGCTCCAAGGCCGAACAATGCGAAATCGTATTTAACTGGGTCTGCTGGGTCCATTTTCCTGAGTTCTTCGTCGTATTCAGAAACTGCTTTCCAATCGTTTTGCTTGCGCTTTAAAAGTCCCAATTGCCTACCTACGTTGGAAGTGTGCACGTCTAAGGGGATGCTTAATTTGCTTGAAGGTATTTCATCCCAAACCCCCAAGTCCACACCTTTTTCTGAAGATCTAACCATCCATCTTAGATACATATTTAGGCGTTTAGCTGCTGATCCCTTTGCTGGGTTAGCAACGTGCTTTCGAGATCTGGGTGCGTGTGGTTGATCGAAGAATACATTATGGAAATTTGAGAGGGAGTCTTTGAGAGAATTTGGCTTTCCTGAAGCAATCCAATGAGATGAAATCAAACTTTCAATAGACCCGTATTCAGTAATAATTCTTTTAAGGGCCTTCATAAAACACACTACATCCTCAGGCTTGAAGGTTCTATGAACAAATCCCTTGAAAGCTGCAGTGTCTGATTCTTCGAAATTTATAATAAAATCATAGGGCTCGTGATCCATGCGCTCCATAAGACTATGAGCATTTTTAAGGATCATGGGTCTTTTCCCCCAAGCAATGGTAGCAGCTAAAAATCCGGCGATTTCTATATCTCTTTTTTCTGTGAACATATGAGGAATTGAGATAGGATCAAGAGGGATGAAATCGGGAGTTTCAAACTGCAACACCTTCTCATCTAGGAAGTCCTTAAAATCAGATCTACTCAATTTTGAAATATTCATAGTATAAAGGTCAAAAAAGGAACTACAAAGGAACTAACTTTACACTCGAAATGGAGTGGGGAAAACCTGATATGCTTTACGCCTTAGCGGCTTTAATAATTCCCGTATTAATCCATCTTCTTCACCTTCGCAGATATAAGGAGGTAAAATTCTCAAACGTAAGTTTTCTCTCAGAGGTAAAAAAAGAAGCTAGAGCATCCCAAAGGCTCAAGCACCTTTTAGTTCTTCTTTCAAGGCTGATAGCAGTCGCCGCACTTGTTCTAGCATTTGCTGACCCCTTCATCACATTCAGTAACAAGACTGGGGAACATTCAAACAATATCGTTAGCATTTATATCGATAACAGTCCATCTATGGAAGCAGTTGGAGAAAACGGAAACCTCCTACAAACTTCAAAATCGAGGGCGCTTAAAATTGTTGAGCAGTATTCAGAGATAGATAAGTTTCATGTTGTAACTAATGAGTTCAGCGGTGCTGACTCAAGGTATTTAACTAGAGAAGAGTGCGTGGAAAAGATTGCTAGTATCAAGCCCAGCAACATAGCTAGAAACGTCGATGAAGTAATGTCACGCGCCTCAGACAACGCTTCAAGTATAGACGAACATAATAAAATTCTTTACTATCTATCTGACCTGCAGAAGTCTACCCACAAAACTGAGGGGGAGTTTATTCCAGACTCTAGCTTGAGCATTCATTTTATTCCGTCTTTTGCAAATGAGAGGCCAAATGTTTGGCTTGATTCGGCCTGGTTCAGCTCACCCATTGCAACTACTGGAAAGGCTGCCAAGCTTAATCTTAGGATCAAACACAACGCGCTGTCTGCTGTAGAAGGGTTGAGTATGAGGCTTGACGTAAATGGCGAAAGGAAGGCCGTTGGAACCTACAACATTGAACCCGGGTTGAGCACTGACACTGCTTTAATCTTCACTTTTGACAAGCCTGCTCACTATCACGCTAAAATTTCTATAGACGATACTCCAATTGTTTTTGACAACAATTACTACTTGGGATTCGAAGTTGTTGAGTCCATCAAGGTTTTACAGATAACAAAAGACATATATTCAGAAGAGTCTAAGAGCATAGAGCTTGTATGCCAAACTAATCCTGGCTCAATACTTATTGATACCAAGAAGAATCTACCCGGAACGATAGAGCTAAGCAACTACGACTTAATAATCTCTAACGGATTAACAAGCCCGTCTAATGGCTACACAAATAGCCTAGTGCAGTTTGTAAATGAAGGAGGAGCCGTGTTAGTGATTCCGGACACACTTGAGTTTAACTCAAGAGCTGAGCTACTGTTAAGCGAACTGGGTCTTGGGAGTGGATTTAGTTGGGATAGGATTGAAGAGAGTACGTCGATAGCTGAGCTGAACGTGGTGCATCCATTTTATGATGGAGTATTTTCTTCTACTCCATCTAAAATGGATCTTCCCAAATCTAAATATGCCCTGACGTATGGTTCGGGAGTACACACTGAGAGACTTGGTACTAATTGGAACGGTACTAATTTCCTAGGAAGATCAAGATTAGGAAAAGGGGCGGCTTTCCTACTTGGGACACCACTGAATGATGATGTGAGTAATTTGACTAGTCACGCATTGTTTGTGCCATTGATCTTAAGAATGGTTGAGACATCTCGAACTTCAGAGATTAAGTCAGTAGTTCTTGGAAGAGAGAATGCTGTTACACTACGTGAGGAGCATAATCGCGGAACAGATATAAGAATCGTAAAAGAGGACAGTACTGAATCTATCATTCCTGAAGTAAGAACAATCAATGGCGTTACAAGATTAATGATGGGGCCAGCGCTTACTTCTACAGGAAATTTCTCAGCAACTTATGAGGGTGAAGATGTTTTGAGGTTTGGGGTAAATGCAGACAGAGTTGAATCTGATCCAAAGGCATTTGACATACCAACATTCACTAATGAGCTTGAAAGTTCTGAGTGGCACAACGCTAAAGTTTTAGAAGTTAACGAAGCGAACCTTACAACTGTAATCAACAATATTGAATCGGGAAAGCACCTTTGGTGGTACCTTGTGCTTGTCGTAATTCTTGCCTTAACGGGCGAAACACTTCTTCAAAAAAGATGGAAAGCAGCATCCTAATTAAAGACGCTAGAGTCATTGATCCTAAGGGGTCATTCAACGGCAAAAAAGTAAGCATCAGAATTGAAAATGGTGTAATTACTGAGATAGGAAAAGACTTAAAGCCTAAGAAAGCGGAGGTTTGGACTGAAGAAAACCTATGCGTTTCACCAGGATGGATGGATGGCCAAGCTCACTTTAGAGATCCAGGAGAAGAATTAAAAGAAGGATTATTAAGAGGATTAGATGCTGCAGCCGCAGGTGGATTTACAGACGTTGCAGTGCTACCATCTACCAACCCAGCGATAGACAATAAAGCAGCTGTAGCATACTTAAAGAACAGAAGTATAGAAGGAGGAGCAATCACTGACGCACATCCAATAGGCTGCATATCTCAACACAGAGATGGCACACAGTTAGCTGAGATGCTAGACATGGCGGAAGAGGGAGCAATTGGATTCAGTGACGACGGACCAGTTGAAAAAGTGGGACTAATCCAAATGGCTTTAGAATACCTAAGACCTTCTGGAGATGTGCTCATAATCCAACCCCATGAAAGCGATATCAATCCTGGAGCTACAATGCACGAAGGAACTGTTAGCACATCACTTGGACTGAAGGGTAGCCCTACTGAAGCTGAGACAATGAGACTTAAGAGGGATCTGAATATCCTTGAATACACAGGAGGACGACTTCACATACCTGTAGTTTCATCTGCAGAAAGCGTTAAGCTTATCAAAGAAGCTAAAAAGAAGGGACTAGCAGTAACAGCATCAACAACTCCTCACCATCTGAACTTTACAGACGACAACATCGCCTCTTTTGACGGGACGTTTAGAGTACAACCTCCGCTTAGATCTTCTAAGGACAGAAAGGCATTAAGAAATGCTCTAGCTGACGGAGTACTTGACGGGATATGCTCAGACCACAGACCTGAAAACTTAGAGAGCAACGATGTAGAGTTTGTCCTAAGCCCCAATGGCATTTCTGGAATAGAAGCAACTTTCCCTGCGACTTTAAAAGCCCTTGAAAAAGCAGATATTACTAGAGTAATTGATGCTATGTCAAATGCAAATAGGCGCATTTTCAATATGGCTGAAGTACACGTAGAAGTTGGAGCAACTGCCAAGCTTACTCTATTCAATCCTAAGGGTGATGCAAATAAAGACCGCATCTCTGCAGGAGTTAATGACCCTTGGAAAAATATTGAAGACTTAAAGGGTACAGTTTACGGAATAGTAAACGGCATTAAGAAGTTTAAGCTTCGCCCTTAGGCCCACTAAATGCCATAGGCATAGCTGCCTCAGGTCCACTTACTTCAGAAATTGTTCCGTGTTGAGATTCATATCTCTTTACGTTTTCAATTAAAGCCTTCATAAGTCTCTTAGCGTGCTGAGGTGTCATAATCACCCTAGACCTAACCTTAGCCTTAGGCACTCCAGGCATAATTTGAATAAAGTCCGTCACGAATTCAGTGGGACTATGAGTGATGACCGCAAGGTTAGAGTATGTCCCTCCTGCTACATCTTCTGGTAGCTCGATATTGAGCTTAGGTTTTTTATCTTTTTCTGCCATGACGCTAATGTAATACTATGTCTAATATTTCCACGAGAGAATTTACCTCGTGATCAACTGAGCTTTTAAAGCTCTCTTCTATTTTATTCGAGTTGGGATTAAAGAACACCGTTTCTAAACCAGCTTTCTTCCCTCCTTCAATATCTGCCTCGATATTATCTCCTATCATAATCACATCTGACGACTCTACACCTACCAAATCTAAAGCAATTCTAAAAGCTTCAGGATGGGGTTTTTTATACCCCATTGCATCACTTGTTATTACACTCTCAAAAAAGTCTGACAATCCAGATTTTTCAACCTTTATATGCTGAACCTCCTCAAAACCATTTGTCAAAATTACCATTCGAAACCCAGCCTCTTTAAGCGCAGTCAACACTTCTATTGAGCCTTCAAATAAGTTTGTCTTATAAGGCGAAGTATCAATGTAATGCTGCCCAAGTTTCTCCCCTAAAACTGCATTATTCTGAAGCCCCCAAGGTTCCATAGCCATTTCAAATCTTCGTCCCCTAAGTTCAGACTTCTCCATTCTCCCCTCTCTATACTCTCTCCAACACCAATCATTCGCAGTCTCATAGGCACTGATATATTCACCCACCTCACCCACACCTAAACTCCTCAAATCAAAAGCCTCATACCCTTCTCTTAGCGCTTCTCTAGAATTCTTCTTAAAATCCCAAAGCGTATGATCTAAATCCCAAAAGAACACTTTCATCTCCCCCATTTTTCTATAAGAACATCCATGAACCTAAAGTTAAGACTATAGACCAAACCAAAAACGCCACACAAAGCAACCATGAAGACCACTTGTTATCACCGTAATATTTAGCTACTATGACAGCAGAAATAGGAACTGAAATAAGGCCCGAAATAAGCAATATTCCTACAAGACCAGTTTTATTCTTCAATCCTACAATCCTCCTCTTTAATGGAGTTATGGTTTTCTTCTTTTTCTTACCTCTAGCATCCCACCAAGAGAATATCGTTCTCCCAAGATGGAAAAATATTTGCACACCAACAGCAGCCCCAATCGATGTTACAATAATTGTTTTCAAAACTCCTTCATCGTAATAAATCATAGCTGAAGGAGTAAGTACGAACTTGAAAATGCTAGCTAAAACATATCCCGCTATTTTAAATAATTGCTGCATTAGGTACAAATCTCTACAATTTCTTCATACACCCTACGCCAACCCTCCCACTCTGCGTAATCAGAAACAGAAGTATTGTGAAATAGGGTAATCATAGTACCTCCTACCTTCCTTACTTCTGAGTTCAACATACGAACTTTTTCAATTGCTTCATCAGCATCACAATGCAAATACGACTTCAAAGTGGAGTCCATCACAACCACAGGATGAATAGTAAGCGGAAGCTCAACATTTCTCTTTAAGTCAAACGCTGGAAAAGGCCTGCACATTCCAGACTTAAACCCAATTGAGCTAGCATAACCAATTGAATAATCATTCTCTATTCCGCAATCAACTAAAGAACTCCAATGCCTTGCATCGCTTCTTAAAAAATGAGCTCTAACACTAGAAATATTTCCATTAAATCTTAAAGCTTCTTTCTTAAAGCCCTCCAATTTACCAGAATGAATAGAAGTCATCGCTGAATAAGATGGATGCCAATTTGTTCTCCACCCCCAAGCCTCTACTCTATTGCGTAATGCTTCAACTACAGTAAAAGACAATCCTACATCATAAGGTTTTGAGAATGGAGCATTTAAGAAAAACGCCCTGGTCTGCAATCCATTTCTTGAGTGCAGCTCATCCAGATACTCATAAGTATCATATGGATCTCTTCCTCCAAACAAGACCCCAATTCTTTCTGAGAACTTAGCCCACTTAAACGTGAAGAAATCTCTAACCAATGCTAAACCAGTATGCACCACTCCCCTTCCCTTAAATGCATAAGCCACGTCTACATCAATTGTGGGCTCATACTTGTAAGTATTAGCATCAACCTCTATTCCCAAGTCTTTAGCTAATTGCCTTGCAGTGATCTCAACAACTGGCGTTGCAATCTCAATTCCAACAAATCTATTATGCTCATCAAGTTCCCCTTTCACCATAACATCACTCCACATTCCTGCGTAGAATATAACAGTACTGAAAGGATCTAATGACTCAAGTCGTTCTTCAAACTCATCACTAAAACAAATTGGATGAAGCGAAAATTCCTTAACGACTCCATTATACTCACATATCAACTTGTCTTTATCAACAACTTCTTCCCACTTGTACTCTACATCTAAACAGACATTGAATAGAATCTTCGCTGCATATTCTATGCGAGGAGAAGGATTGCTATGATTTAATGTTACAACCTGACCGTTCTGACTAGAATTCAATCTCTCAGATAGCATTTCAAGTATGCTCTCTGAAGCTTTTCCATCTCCGTATAATTGAGTTGAGGTGTCGACTTTAGAAGAGATTTGGGCTTCAGCTAAATCAGAAAAATCCTCAGGCTCTGGACAAAGAACAGTACAGCCTATTTCAAGAAGCTCTACCCATTCTGTATTATGCCTAATCACAACCGCTGGTGTAGCGCAGGAGTAGCTTTCCTTTTGGACTCCACCTGAGTCTGTCACAACAAGTTTAGAAGAATTAATTAAACCAAGTAGCTCAACATAACCTACCGGAGCAATTGCATCTATATGCAGCTTACTTAATGCTAGTTTCCAATCATCTCCCCACTCCTTTTCAATGGTGTTTTTAGTCCTCGGATGAACAGGGAAAACCACCCTTAACCCTTTAGATTTAGCCCAGTTTCCGATAGATTCCAGCCAGCGCCTTACTCTGCTACCATCATCTACATTAGAAGGCCTATGCATTGTAAGAAGAACTGTATCTGTAGACTCAGATGACTGAGAAAAATGCACTGCATTGTCGTGCATAATATCTCCAGTTAAAAACCCGCCAAATATCCCCTCGTTCTCAAGATTTTTTATAGCAGTAGCAGTTGGAGCAATCAAAATGTCCGACAACTTATCCGTTTCTATCCTATTTACTTCTTCAGGCATATCTAGGTCAAACGATCTCAAACCCGCCTCCACATGAACAAGAGTAATACCTTTTTCGTGTGCTACTTGAGCTCCAGCTAGAGTTGAATCTGTATCTCCATATACAAGTATTGCATCTGGCCTACTTTCATCAACGCATTCACTTATTTTCGACTTCATTTCCTCCATTCTAGATGGCCTGTCTGAGCTATCGAGGATGAACTGCCACCTGGGCTTTGGAATGCTTAATGAATCGAAGAAAACCTGAGAAAGGCTTTCATCATAGTGTTGGCCAGTATGAAGAATATCTTGTGCTATGCCCAGGCCAGGATTATTAGCTATAGCCCTAGATAAAGCTGCAGCTTTAATAAACTGAGGCCTAGCGCCTAATATGGTAAGAACCTTCTTCATTTAACAGGGCTCAAATTAGACCTGAATCGGCGAAACTACTGTAGCTTTTGTCAGCAATTATAATATGGTCTAGAACGGGCAAATCGAGAAACTTTCCAGCCTCAACTAAATTCTTAGTGAGTCGTTTGTCGCTTGAACTGGGAATAGGGTTTCCAGATGGATGGTTATGAATCAAGACCATGGCTGCAGCACCTAACGCTAGAGCCTTGCTGAATATTATTTTAGGATCAGCAACAGTACCAGTTAATCCACCCTTAGAAATCCTGACCTCTGCAAGCACTTGGTTAGACCTTTTAAGAAGTAGGATATGAAATTCCTCATGACCCAAATCACTTAGCCTATCTACATACCTATTGTACACGTCTCTTGATGAACTGATTTTATTCTTCACAATTCTAGAAAAAGCAGTCCTTCTCCTTCCTAGCTCTATGGCAGCAGAGAGAAGTCGCGCTTTAGATCTGTCCAAACCAGGAACAAGCTCATACCCCTCTGCAGACAATTTCCCTATTGTTTGCAAATCGTGATCCGTCATTTGGAGTAATTCCCCAGCAACTAAATCATCACCTATTAAAATTGACAAAAGCTCCTTGTCTTCAAGCTTTGTCACTCCTTCCACCTGTATCCTTTTTCCCAAACCCATAAAAAATCGCATAAAAAAACCCCCAGCAAAATGCTGAGGGTTCAAATATCTTGATAACCTTTTATTATCCTAGCTTCGATACGTGAGCGCTAAGACTTGATTTAAGGTTGGCAGCTTTATTCTTGTGAATCACGTTGTTCTTCGCAAGCTTATCTAACATAGAGCTCACCTTTGGAAGCATTTCTCCAGCTTCTTTTGCGTCAGTAGACGCACGTAGGTTACGTACAGCATTACGAGTTGTCTTGTGCTGGTAACGGTTACGATCGCGCTTCTTTTCGTCAGAACGTACGCGCTTTTGTGCAGATTTGTGATTTGCCATCTAATATCCTCTTTAAATAGGGGTGCAAATATAACTCGGATTTCAATTCAATCAACAAGAATATTCAGAAAATGGTATTTTAGGGCGTGAAAAATTTCCTAATCGTCCTATTCCTGAGCTTTTCTTATTGCTCTTTAGCTCAAACCTCAAGGTATCCAGCGTATTTCTCAGGGGTTTGGACTTGTCCTGACTCATCAGAAATTTCAACTCCTGGGCAACTACCTGGATCAATACATCAAGCATTGATAAGAGGAGGTATGCTTGAAGATCCTTTTGTTGGTACTAATGAGAAAAATGTGCAGTGGGTAGGAGAAAAGACTTGGGTTTTCACTTCTCACCCCTTTAGTGACCCATCATTTGGCAATAATGACAAACCATTTAAGATCATTGCTAATAGCACACAGACTTATTCTTCATGGTACTTGAATGACGAGTTAATCGGATCAACACAGAATTCATTTATACTAGATGAGTTCATTGTAACTGGGAAGTTTATGGAGTATGGGAATATCCTGAGGGTGGAATTCACTCCCCCATCATCTCTTTCAAATGATCTATTATTAAAAGCTGGACATCCTTTACCTGGTGATGAATCGAGGTCTGTTCATAGAATGCCACAATTTGCATTTGGTTGGGATTGGGGGCCTAGGTTGGTCGACTTTTCAGTAAATGGACTTTATTACGATGATGGTTCAAACAATATTGAGCACATAAACCTTAGCACAACAAGCATAGAAGACAATGTTGCTAAAGGAATAGTTAACTGGACTTACACGCCTTCTGATTCGGATGAAATCGCAACAATGAGGTGGGCAATAAGCAATGAAAATGGAGTAAAAGTCGCTTGGGGCAATACAACTGGTGCTTCAGGCGTTTATTCAGCTGAATTTGAAATTGAATACCCTGAACTCTGGTGGACGCACGATACTGGAAAGCCTTATCTGTATAAACTTGAGGTAATAGCCTACAATAGTGCAGGCCTTGTTGGTAGAGAGGTCGAAATGATTGGAATTAGAACACTGGAATTGAATACTGAAAACGGGGCATTTCAATTTATTCTGAACGGAATGCCCATATACTCTCAAGGAGCTAACTTTATTCCATGTGATGTGATTGAAAATAGAGTTAACCCACATGAAGAGGAGGCTGTATTAGATCTTGCTATCGACGCAAATATGAATACCATAAGAGTATGGGGAGGTGGCAGATATGCTACTGATCATTTTATGGAGATGTGTGATGAGAAGGGGTTGCTTGTTTGGCATGATTTCATGTTTGCTTGCGCCATGTATCCGGGAAATGACGAGTTTCTTGAAACCGCTAAAGAAGAAGCTGAAGAGGCAACTCTTAGGCTAAGACATCACCCGTCATTAGCAATTTGGTGTGGTAATAATGAGATAAGCGAAGGTTGGGCACGCTGGGGATGGAAGGATGGACTTTCAAAGAGTGAGGTTTCAAGGGTAGACGACAGCTACAACAGAGTGTTTAAAGAGATATTACCTGATGTTGTGGGAAGGCTAGACGATGCACCGTACTGGGAGTCTTCGCCTAAGTTTGGCCGTGGAGATGAGAGGTTTAAATCAGAGGGGGATGCCCATGATTGGGGGATTTGGCACGACGGCTACTCATTCGATAGCCTTTGGACGAGGGTTCCTCGTTATATGAGCGAATACGGCTTTCAGAGCTTCCCAGTTAATGCAACTTTTAAATCGATTTTAAGTCACGACAGTATTTTAAAAGAGGTGAAGTTTAGAGACCACCCTGAAATAGTAGCTCACGAAAAGCATCCAAGAGGGTTTGACATAATTGATTCATATCTATCTATGACTCACAGCAGGTCAACGAGCGAGGACATAGACTTTGATCAGTGGTCATATTTAAGCCGGGTGATTCAAGCTGAAGGCATATCTGAAGGCGCTAAAGCTGGAAGGCTTAATCAAGAACATTGTTCAGGAACTCTTGTTTGGCAACTCAACGACTGTTGGCCAGTTGCCTCATGGTCGTCTATTGACGGTCACGGCAGAAAGAAGCTCCTTCATTACAAACTAAAAGAAGCGTTCAGCCCCATCCTAATTAACGGAGACTACAAGGACGGGGTAATAAAAGTTGGGATTACTGCAAACCCTGGATTCAGTGATGAAACTATTACGGGTTCTCTTATTATTGACGTGAAGACTTTAGACGACCAATACGTAAACGGAGATGTAGTTAACCTCGATGTAACATCTGGACAAACTACTTGGATGGAATTTCCAAGCATAGTTCCAGTTGGAAGCAGGAAGGAAAACATAGTAGTTCACTTAAAGTGGAAAGCAAATGACAGCGAACAACAGTTGGGCGCTCAGGACAGAGTTTACTTAGTTGATGCTGGAGATATAGACCTAAAAAAAGGAAGTATCTATATTAAAAGGTTTGGATGGAGTGGAGATGATTACCTCTTTGAAGTAAGTTCTAACACCTACGTAAAAGATCTAGAGCTCTACACTCCACACGAGGCCAACTTCGATAAAAACGGATTTGACTTATTCCCTGGAGAGACAAAGAGAATAACATTAAGCTTGTTCGATGTCGACATCTTTTCACCAGGAATGGGAAATAATGAAAAAGACTTTATCCCTGTAATTAAGGCAAGGAGTTTAACGCCTTTCTCTAACGACAAATTCATCTACAAATAGCCATGTATCCATGGTTGCTGCTGCGTGCCAATCAGGACAAACCCCAGGGTTTTCAGAAATAACTTTCACATACCTAGCGCTTACATTTTCTAAAGACGCGCTTTGATTGATTGGTCCCTCGTAGTCGTTTTTCACAAAAACATCGCTGTTTTCAATCACATTAACCACCTGGAATTCCTCTCCATCATTAGACGTTAAAATGGATATAGTTCTAGGCATGAAAATCCATGCATCCTGGTAGTGGAAGAAGTTTATTGAAACACTATCTAAAGCTGTTTCACTACCCAAATCCACAGTAAACTCCATATCCTCACCCTGAACAGCCTGCCAAGCTCCATCTCTGAAATTATCAGACCCAAGCTTCCCATCAACTAGAGCATAATTCCCTCCTCCAGTGTAATACATGCTTGGAGTGTAATCTAGACTTATATCTCTGTAAGCACCTGCATGAAAATCTACTGGGTATTTAATCTTCTTTTCTAGAACCCTACCCCTGTAGTTAATCTCAGCCACAACTTCTCCCGGCCCATCTACCTCAATGGCTTGATCAAATGACACAGGCTCACTTTCACCGCCGCCAGCAGACACAAATTGCCCCTTACCCTTAATAAAACTACCTACTGGAATAAACTTAGCTAAAAGCTTCCTACCCTCATCATTCTCCTCAAGAGCAAGTTTCATTGCTACAGGCTGAGCCTCCAAGCCGTATTCCACCTCTAACAAAGCAAGTCTATTAAAGTGAGGGTCAAGCCTCTCAAGGAATTCATAATATGCTCCTTCTTTCCCCGTTGTTTCAGGACCAGTCCAAAGCACTTCAGCAAGACCTATTGCCCTTGGGAACACCTTAGATTCTACAGTCTCTTGAGGAGCTCTTTCTGTCCACATATTACACTCACCTCCTAGCACTCTACCAGGGCCATGAGAAGCTTCATCTGGCTCTGGGTCAAACCCATAGATTTTCTCCAAATCAATATTATTCAAAGGATAGTCCAAATAACAATGCGAAGTTGGAGATGAAATAACATCTGTTCCTAAATGAACTCCTTCAATTGCACCGGCCATACCGCGCCAGCTTTGGACTGCAGCTCCCTCAGGCAAACCTCCTTCTAGAATTTCATCCCAGCCTATGATGGTTTTGCCTTTAGATTCTAAATAATGTCCTACATGCTCAATAATCCAAGTCTGAAGTTCATGCGAATCAGCAAGCCCCTCCTCCTCTATTCTCTTCTTACACTTATCGCAAGCATCCCATCTAACCTTAGGAGCTTCATCGCCTCCTATGTGTATTCTATTTGAAGGAAACAGCTCGCACACCTCGTCTAATACAGTCTCTAAAAATCTCAATGTACTATCGTTTCCAGCGCAGTATATATCCTTGAACACACCCCACTTATTTGCTACTGGCAAAGAATCACCAACGCAACCAAGCCAAGGGTATGAAGCAAGAGCTGCTTGGCTATGACCTGGAATTTCAATCTCAGGAATAATCTCAACATTCCTTTCTTCAGCATACTTTACAATCTCTCGTATCTGCTCCTTTGTGTAGAATCCGCCATGAGTGGATCCATCTAGCTCAGTCCTCCACGCTCCAACTTCTGTGAGCCTTGGATAAGCATCAATTTCTATCCTCCAACCCTGATCTTCAGTTAAATGCCAGTGAAGAACATTCATCTTATGAAGACTTATGTTGTCTATCATCTTCTTCACAAACTCTGGCTCCATAAAATGCCTACAACAATCTAAAAGCAACCCTCGATGTGGGAACTCTGGAGAATCCTCAATTCTTACTTGTGGCAAATAAAAACCATTTGAACACCCTCCAGTTTCAGCCACATCTGGCATTATTAACCTCAGAGTTGTAAAGCCCCAGTAAAGCCCCGTAGATGACCTTGCACTTATTGTGATCTTATGTTCACTAACCTCCAATCCATATGATTCTTCGCCTTCAATGCTTTCATCAATTCTAAAGGCCAAATTCCCCCCAACATCGCCAGCTTCAACAACATCAAGTCCAGCATTCTTCAAAAACTCTTCGATAGAGTTCCAAGAACTTTCAAGCTCCTCTACCCCTTCCACAGTTATTAAACTTGAAGAATAGTACTCCCCTCCTTCAGTTTCTTCCATTGACTGAGGTGCTGGAATAATTGCAGACAAGGATCCGGTGGGTGATTTATGGTTTGGCTTTTCAGGCAAAGACATAAAAACAAGGACTGCTGCAACTAACAGTGTCAAAGAAGTAAATAATTTTCTATTCTTCATCAATATCTTCTGAGCTTGCATTCCAGTTGTAAACTGCATTTACAAGCGATTCTACTTTTCTATAATCTACAGGCGAGGTTTGTAAATCAAACAACTTCATTTTATCTGAATCTACCACGCTTAACTCAAGCTTTTCCTGTACCCTGCAAGAAGCATGTACTACGCTAACACCACTCTCTCCAAGTGCTACAACATCCTCAGCCCTAACACCACCACCTGCAATCACTTCCATTCCCACACCGCTTAATTCTCTGATTAAATCAAGCCCTAACCCAGCTGCTGAAGCTCCTCCACTTGTTAGCACTTCCCTCACTCCCATATCTATAAGCGCATCAGCAGCTCCCATGGGATCACTGCTCAGATCTAAAGCTCTGTGCATCACAATCTTTTCAGCTCCCACAGCATCAACAAGCATCTCCATTAATGCGTAATCAAGCTCTCCCTCCTCTGTAAGCCCACCCACTACAACCTTATCAGCTCCGGCCTCCATACAATCCATGCTCTCGCTTAAAATCAAACTTCTCTCAGAGGCGTTATACACGAAATGTCCAGCTCGTGGCCTTACTAGCACCCTAACTGGGATATCTAGTGACGCACTTGCCCTAATTGATGCTGAAGAGGGCGTTAAACCTCCGCACTCCCAGTGAGCACACAGCTCCACTCTATCAGCTCCAGCTTCAAGAGCCATTGCTACATCTACAGGCGTACTCGCACATACTTCTAATTGCATTACTGTAATTTATTCAAAACAAACTCAAAGTCAGAAGGATGTGTTAAATCTAAAAATTCACCAGCAAAAGGAATAGCCTTCATTATCCCTCCACTCTTAACCCAAAGCCCCACAGCCACAGGCAACTCCCTCTCATTTCTAACCTCACTCATAGGGCAGTTTTTCACTGCTTCAATCATTTCAGAATATGGCATTCTAAAAGTGTTCATACTCACTCTCACTACTCCATCTTCCTGAGTGTATTTCTCAATCTCTTCCTTAGTTGGCTTTTCAATGATATCGAGAATACACCCTGCTTCATCAATGCTTACTACAGCAAAAGCGCTCACTCTATCATCTGGCAAACCCAGCTTCGAAGCGTCATATGCAAGCATGGCGCACTCCTCCTTGAAGATCTCAGCAAAGCTTGATTCCGGTGGCATATTATCGCCGTTACATACGACAATAGAATGGCCGTTAAGGTGAAGGTTTTGCTCAAGGGCTACCTGAACAGCTTCTGCTGTGCCCAGGGGTTTGATGCGGTTTTCAGGAATGGTTTGGACTACAAAAGAGACCCTAACTCCTTCAACAGGATTCATCTTGAAATATGGCTCAGTGACAGTATCTTTTTCATTAATCACCACAACAACATCAGTTGATCCTTCAGACTTGATGCGCCTGATTAAAAGGTCTAAAAACGGCACACCACCCTCTCCTACGCGGAGCATGGCTTTTGGACGTGAGACAACTTCCTGAGCCACTTCTGAAGCGACACCTTCCACCTTCTTCATCCTGCTAGATGCGCCTGCAGCAAGGATTACAACTGGGTTATTTACAGAGTTTTCTCCCCAACAAACTCCGGGCTCAGACCTTACGTGGTGAGCAATAGCACCGTCCACATTTTCAATAGCCTTCATCACCTTGCTTATGGTTGCTGAATCTGATTCGCCTCCATTTCTTGGAACGAGGGCAATCATACAACCACCCCCGCCTGAGCCAAATATTTTAGCGCCCACCGCTCCAGCTTCCAAGGCTCCTGAGCACATAGCTTCTATTCTATCAGTGCTGATTTTAAGAACATCCCGTAAGATAGAGTGGTGTTCGTTCATCATTTCGCCTATGACCTCTGCTGAGAAATCGCCACTTACTAACATCTCTGCTGCTTCCACCTCCAAGTCTCTGTTACGGATGGTGCCCAAGACTTTTTCTGCGTCTTCAGGTGATAATGTTCCAGTATTTATTGTATCCCAAACCCCTCCGTTCTCCTCCAAAATATCCAACCTATCAAACTTACATCTTCTTAGAATACCCATAGTATCCTTAGGAGCGTTTGAATCGCCCAAAACAAAGTCGAAGTCTATCGAACTGAGTTCTTTATAACCTAGAGCTTCTGATGGGTCTACTCGTAATGGGCCGCCTACTGCGCAAGCAATTTGGTCCATATTTCCTCCTGGTGCATCGAAGTAAGTTACCTCTGCTTCAAAGGCAAGATCAGCTAATTCTTTAGAGGAAGTTAGATGACCTGAAAGTCTTTGCATCCCAGCAATCCAAGCAACTAAAAGAGCTGAAGAGCTGCTACAACCAGCCTTCACAGGTATGTCACTATCAATTGTAGCATTCCAGCCTTTTAATGGTAGTTCTCCACGCCTTTCAGCAAGAATAAGAGCTGAGAGTTTATGGTTTTGCTCGCCATTTGGCAGAGTGGGCTCTAGGTTGTGTAAGTCGTCAAGGTCGATTTGGCCACTGTACTCTGGGCCTAGCTTGGGACTTGACCAACATACAAGCCTATCATCTCTTTCTTCAATTTCTATCCTGCACCTAAGGTTAATTGCCATCACAATGGATGGCATACCTAGATAGTCTTGATGCTCTCCAAAAAGACAGACCCTTCCTGGAGCAGAGACAGTAAATTTTCTATTCGCAATAGGACCCA
>MDTA01150047.1_pt1 | contig 18467 bp, 17 predicted proteins | sample 811151 | NCBI WGS metagenome assembly MDTA01 (sample SAMN05326648, study PRJNA326480) | marine metagenome | isolation source: seawater | place: Indian Ocean: South | collected 2010
AAACTATAAAAAAGAATAAAATAAAAACAACCTTGAAGATATGATAATATTTTTAAATCATTCCCTACCCAAAACAGAGACGAAATATATCCATATAACGAAATTATACCAAATCTTTCATGTAAGTTAAATAAACCAAATATAATTTTATAATCTTTTATAAAAGTTTGATGAGGAAGGTGATATAGCAAGCCATCATACCCGACTTTCATATAAAAAGTAATTAGTGATGTAAGAATTAACAAAAGTAGATTATTTGATATCGAAATTATAATTTTTTTGTAAGATAAAAATAATGAGTAAAAAAATAATATAAAAAAGAAAATTTTTATAAAAATATTATCTAAAGGAAAAAAAAAATTGATTATTAAAGTTAAAAAACCCAATAAAAATAAGGATGAAACTATATTTTCTGTGTTAATTAATTCCTGTTTACGTGAGTAATTTTTAAGAAAGATATTATTAAAAAGTTCTCCAACTGATGAAATTAGTACAATAAAAAAACTAAAGTAAATAAAATTTATAATCATTTAATAAATATTATACAATTTTAACTCACTTTTCTTATATCTAAGTCTTTGACCTCATAAATTTTATCACAGAAATTAAGACTTGAGACTCTATGCGATATAATTATTAAGGTTTTCTTACCTTTCAAATTTTTAATTGTTTCAATTAAATTTCTTTCAGTTTCATTATCTAAAGCACTTGTGCTTTCATCAAAAATTACGATTTCTGGATCAAAATATAATGCCCTTGCTATTGCTAATCTCTGTTTTTGTCCTCCTGAAAGTTTAATTCCTCTTTCTCCTACTTGAGATTCTATTCCTTTATCTAGTCCTTCAATAAATCTTGTTAATTGAGATCTATTTAAAGAATTAAATATATAATCTAAATTAATATTTCCCTTATCAACTCCAAAAGCTATATTTTCCTTGATTGTGCCATCAATTAAATAATAATTCTGAGGAACATATCCGATTAAATTATTCCAATTGATCTGTCGTTGATTAACTTTTTTTTCATTAATAATAATTTCTCCCTCAGATGGATTCAAAAGACCACATATTATGTCAACTAATGTTGATTTGCCTGAGCCAGTCTCTCCTACAATTCCTATACATTCTCCTTTGTTTAATTCAAAGTTAACTTTATTAAAAATTTTTTTTACAGGAACCTCGTAAGAAAAAGAAAGATTTTTAAATTCCAAAGATTTAAAATTTTGTATTTTTGACTCATTACCAGCTGATAATTTATTTTTTTTATCAAGTTCATTTATTTCAGCAAAGCTTTCGCATAGCTTCTCTACTGATGCAAAGCCATATCTCAAATTTTGTGATGCTATCAACATTCTATTCGCCGAAGGTATTATTCTAAAGGCAGCGGCTGCGTAAAGAGCAATAATTGGAAATATAGTTTGAATTTCTTTGTTAAATAAAATTGAAACTATTATAAGTAGTGTTAAAGTAAATATAGCCACAATCTCTAACCAAACTCTAGGCAATTGAACTAGTACATTAATTTTTTTTCTAGCTATTACACTTTCTTCAAGGTTTTTATCAAATAACTTAAATATAAAATTTTTAATATTAAAAATTTTAATTTCTTTAATGCCTTGAAAAGTTTCTTGAATATTTTTAACTAGCATTTCTTCATGTTTTTGTCTTTGAACTCCCCAAAATCTAGTTTTACCTTTTGAGAAAAAGTAAAATAATAAAATTGCAACAGATAAAACACCTATTATTAATAAAGAACCAGTTGGTTCTATAAAAATTAAAAAACTAATTATAAAAATAAATATTATAATTTCAGTCGATACCGAAATAAGTGGTTCTAAACATTGATCAATAAAAACTCTACTTTCATTTGACAATGTATTTAAATATTTAGATGTATTCTTTTTAAAAAAAACTGAATACGGTTGATTTACAATTTTAGTAAAAAAATCTTTTGATATTCTCTCAAGAACTTTGCTAGAGAAACTATATTGTAAATTATATAATATTATTAAAAAAATCGTTTTTAAAAAAAAAACAAAAAAAAGAGATAAAAAAATTAATATTGTTAATTCGGCATCACTAACCTTTGAAATGAAGTCTCTATGAGACGAGAGTATAGCATAATCTAATATGCCAGAAGATCCTTCAATCAAAATTGATATTGCGGGCACTACTAAGCCAATTCCAATGGTTTCTAGTAATGCACCAATAATCATTAATATTACCAAAATTAATAGTTTACTTCTTTCTTTTTTATTTAATAAAGAAATTATTTTTCTAAACTTTGTCATGAAGAGATTTTTTATAAACACTTATATATTGTTGAGAAATACTTTCATAAGAAAATTTTTTGATGATGGTATTTCTAACTGAATTTCTGTCTAATTTTTTGTCATAAATAAATTCTATTCCCTTTGCTAATTCCAAAGGTGAAAAATTATCAGCGAGCCATCCATTTTTTTTGTGAATAATAATATCATTTAGTCCTGTATTTGAAAAACCAACAACAGGAGTTCCACAAAATATTGCTTCAGTTGCTACTTGGCCAAAAGCTTCCAGTTTTGATGGTAACAAAAATACATCTAAATTATTATAAATTTTAAGTAAAAATTTATCTGATAAAATTTTACCGAACGAAATTGTTTCAAATTTTTTAAAAAAACTAGAATTTTTTTCGTTACCAAATTCAATTAATTTAAATTTAAAATTTTTATTTTTTAAAGTTTCTAGAGCAATTTCTAATTCATTTATACCTTTCCTGTCTGTTAAATTTTCCTCTAAACTACCAATCCCAATTAAAAAATCGTTAAAATTCAAATTGTGATCTTTTCTAAATTCATTAAAATTTGAAATTTTCCATAAATTTTCATCTATAGGGTTATTGATGAAGTATGAATTATTATTTTGAAAAATACTTTTATCAATCTCACCTTTAACCCAACTGCTAACACCTACAAAATTAATTTTTTTGTTTAAAAGATATTTCTTCTTTAAATTTAGAATAATTTTATCTATAAAGTTAATTCCATATTTATTTGTTTTATCCATATAATGATAAGCGCCAAGAAAAGGCCACATATCATGACAAGTCCAAATAATTTTTTTTTTAATTTTTGAGATTTCTTTTATAGAAATTGTTTCGTTATTTATCCAATGTAGATGTACAATATCAAAATCTAGATTATTTAAAAAGTTTCCCTTTAATGAGCTAAAAATATTAAGTGATAAAATCGACATTTTGCCGATAAAAAATTTATTTATGATTTTATTAAATAATATTTTAAACAAGTAAATAATATTGTTTTTTTCTATTTTGTGAACATTTGTATTTTTTTCTGACGATTTATTGATTACATATAAATCTGAGAAAACTTCATTGTTTTTTAGAAGACTTTTATGAATTCTCAATGCTGCTCTAGATGCACCACCAATATAATCTGAATAAGCAATATGAATAACTTTAATTTTTTTCATTTATTTTTGATCTATTAAAAATTTTTTCAAAAAAGTAGATAATACATACATTTGTAATCCCTACTAAATGTTTAGAAGTTGCCCAAACAATAATATGTGGTGTTAAACTTAAAGTTAATAAAACTAAAAAATATAAATTTATAATATCATTTGCTTTTATGGATAATAAATTATTTTTTTTGAAAAAAAGTTTATTAATCAAATATGAAATTAAAAAAACAATTGATAAATTGAAAAACAATTTATTAATTAAAAAAGAAAAAATTAATTTTTGTGAAGAATTAATATTTAACGAACCATCTTTATGAATATTAAAAAATATAAATTTAATTTTTATTATGGTGTCTTTAAAATATCTTTTTAAGTTTAATTTTAAATACTTGGAATTCTGTTCTTTATAATAATCATAAAATTCCCATTCATTATTAAATTTATGAATAAGATTTTTATTAATTGGGATTAGATCTGTTGAGTATTTTGGGTAAAATTTATGGAAATTTTCATTCATTGCAAAAGACATTACATAAGTATTTAAACTCAATCCTTTTGGTCCAACTGGAAAACTTTTTGTTTTAATATACCCATAGCCTCCCCAAGTTAATATTGCCAATAAAGAAAAAATAAGAGGTATATATTTTGCTTTTGAGTTCTTCTCTAACATAATTATTATAAAAGGTAACAATAATACTAAAAAAAACATTGAACTTTTTATAAAATATAAAAGAAAAAGAAATAAGGATAAAAAAAAATATTTAAAATTATTATTTTTTGAAATTAAAAGAATATATATTATTGGTAAAAATATAGAAACAAGGTTATCTTCATAGTTGAAGTTCAAACTAACTAAAAAATTATTTGGAATAACAATTGGTATTAAAATAAAAATTATGAATTTATATTTTTCACGATTTTCGCTATTCCAACAATAAAAAACAATCCAAAAATAAATACTAAATAAAATTAAATTTTTGCAAATTACAATAAAATAAAAATTTAATGAAATTTTTCCTAAAAAAATAATTAAAAATGGTAGAGCGAGAGTTTTCTTCAAAAAAAATTTAATACCTTCAAAGTCTTGGCTTAATTCATTATTATAAAAAAAATTTGAAATTAGTTTACCGTGACCAAAAGTTATATTTTCTAGGATTATATTAAAATTATCATCAACAATATCAAATTTATTAATATATAATTTGCAAAATACTAATGATGATAAAATGATAATTATTGTATATAAAAAATAAAAAAGTAATACCTCATAATTAGAAATTTTACTTTCCTTTAAATAGTTATTTAATTTTAATTTATAGGATATATTTTTACTCATTATGTTTTATTAATAAGAAACCCTGAAAAATCTTCCTAGTAATAAATATTTTATAATAAATTTTGCTAAACAAATAAAATACACATAATATATTTTTATCAAAGGACCTCTATGTTTTATTGAAATCATTTTTTGTTCATTAAAGCCTCTTATTGCGCTCTTGTAAGAGTTACCACCTATTCTAAAATAATATACAGTGCTTTTTGAACGATAAAATTTCTTCTTATTTTTATACATTCTCAAAAAAATATCATAGTCAGTAGCAATCCTTATTTTCGTATTATATCTTACCTTTTTTATTAATTTTGTTTTTGAAATCCATCCTAATCCTGGAACAACAGTTTTGTAAATAAGTTGATTAAAACTTTTAGGTTGAGGAATAATTTTTTTTCTATTATTTATAATCACTCCATACTCAGGAAAAATAATATCACAATTCTTATCTTCTAATTTATTTATAAGTTTTGATAAATAATTTTTATCACTTAAAGCATCATCGGACCCAAGTATCATAAAATATTCTGTATTTAATTTATCAAAACATTTATTTACACCTTCCTCAAAAGATTTATCTTTTTTAGAAATTATCTTATAATTTAAATTAGATTTTTTTATTAAACTTAATGTTCTATCTTTAGAGCCTCCATCGGCAATGAAAACTGAATAATTTTTATATGATTGTTTTTTAAGACTTTTTAATGACTCTAATATATATTTTTCTGAATTATAGGTTGGTATAATTATTGTAATTTTTTTTTTCATAAATTTAAATATTTCAAAAAATGATTTTCATTAACTACACAATCAAGATTTAAAAAGCTTTTTTTACAAACAAACTTTCTATATTTTATATTTGCGTTTTTGGCCATAACTTCAAAAACAGGATTTTGATAATACTTATTAAATATTTCAATTAATTTAAGATTTTTACTACCAAAAAGAATGGCATTCACTAGTCCCGATCCATGATAACCAACAATAATTTTTGCATCATTAGAATTTTTCAATTGACTGCTTAAACTCATTTTTTCAAAATCAAATGAATGAAAATGGGATTTCTTTAGTTTTGCTGAAAGTTTTTTTTCATTCAAAATTCTTCTTGTTTTTGTTTTCCTTAAAATGAATATATTTTTATAACCAGATTTTTTTTTAATTCCTAAATAACTTTTAAATTGTTTTAATATCATTCTATAAGCATAATTATTAGATCTATTTTCAAAATGTGTAAGATAATTTGCGTTATAAAATCTATAATTATAATTATTATTTAAATATTTAAGCTTAAATTTAAAAAATTTATTTAATTTTAATTCTTTTACATACTTTTCGCATGATTTAGGAATAAAAACTCTCTTAACTTTATTATTTTTTATGAGAAAAAATAATCTTAAAATAAAATCATTTAGTATATGAAAATGATTATGTGAGTATGGTCCTAATAATAAAATATCTGTATTTTTTAAGTAAATTTTTTTAGTTCTGAATAATTTTGAATAAATTTTTCTAAAAATATTATTTGAGAAAGGATTTAAATAAATTCCTTTAAAAGAAAATAATTTTCTAATTGTAAAGTTTTCTAAATATTTATCTATATACCACTGATTTAAAACTTTATTTTTATAAAAATCATAAGCCACATAAACTTTTCTATTTATAAAATTATTAATTAACAACACATCTTTACAAAATAATACCTTAGGAGTTAGATTCTTGTAATATTTTCCATAACCATATTTATTTAATTTCATAGGTTTTAGAATTAAATGATGTCTTTCTTTAATTTATTTAGAAAATATTGATAAGTTTTTTTTATCCCGTTATCTAAACTTATTTGAGATTTTATATTCAAAGCTTTTTGATATTTTATATTTGCTACTTTTTTGGGGTGTCCGTCAGGAAAATTAGTATCAAATTTTATTTTTCCATTATAACTGACAACTTTTGAAATTTTTTTTGATAAATCTCTAACGGTAATTCCTTTTCCTGTTCCGATGTTCATCATTGAATTATTTTTCAAAATTTTTCTATATTTAATTTTACTAATTTTCATAATTTTTGTACAAATCTTAGCTGCATCTTCAGAATATAAAAATTCCCTTACTGGTTTTCCTGTTCCCCATAAATAAACAATTTTATGATTTTTTATTTTAGCATTATGTAATTTAAAAATTAGACCTGAAATAACATGACTTGTTTCCGGATCAAAATTATCTCCCACGCCATACATATTTGGAGGCATAACAGATCTAAAATCACAACCATACTGTTTGTTATAACTTTCTATCATCTTGACACCACATATTTTAGACAAAGCATAAGGCTCATTACTTTCTTCAAGTTTTGATGTCAGTAAATATTCTTCTCTGAGTGGTTGATTTGCAAATTTTGGATAAATACATGTTGAGCCAATAAAAAGTAATCTTTTTACATTAGTCAAATATGATGAATGTATTAGGTTTGATTGTATCATTATATTTTCATAAATAAATTCTGCTGGATATTTTTTATTTGCTATTATTCCACCAACCTTTGCTGCACAAATATATACATGATCAAATTTTTTAATTTTAAAAAAACTTAAAACTTTAGACTGATCCAATAAATTTAATTCTGATCTATTTTTAACAGTTATTTCTATATTTTTTATTTTTTTTAACTCAGAAAATATTTGTCTTCCTAGCATACCCTTATGTCCAGCTACAAAAACTCTTATCTTTCTATTTTTTCTCATTAATTTAGAAATACTTTTTTGAAATATTAGTTATATTACTATATAGCATCTTTGTTTATGTTAAATCAATCATTAGTGATTTTAGTGGGTGGCAAAGGCACAAGAATAAAAAGATTCACAAGAAAAATTCCAAAACCTTTAATAAAAATAAATAACAATATCTTTTTAGAGTATATTTTAAATTATTATTCAAAGTATAATTTCAAAAAAATATTCCTTTTAACTGGATATAAGGCTTATAAATTTAAAAAGTACAATAATAAAAGAAGTCATTGTTCATTAATCAAATGTATAAAAGAAAAAGAAAAACTTGATACTGGTGGAGCTCTTTTACAATTAAAAAATATAATAAAAGATGAATTCATTTTAATTAATGGAGACAGTTATATAGATTATGATCTAAAAAAATTTATAAATATACCTGTAAAAAAAAAATACATTGGAAAAATGTTAATCACAAAAAATTTAAATTATAAAACAAATAAAAAATTATCCGATTTAAATTTAATTAAAAATGAGGTTAAATTTAGTGGAAGTTTTATGAATGGGGGAGTCTATAAATTTAAGAAAGAAATTTTTAAATTTATTTCAAAAAAATCATCTCTTGAAAATGAAATTTTACCTAAATTAATTAATCAAGGAAAAATATGCGGCCAAAAAAGTTTGAAAAATTTTATTGATATTGGAACATATAAAAATCTTAAAAAAGCAAGTTCCTTCTTTAAAAATCAAGAAAAAATTAGCGCTGCGTTCTTTGACAGAGATGGAGTTATAAATCATGAAAAAAATTATGTTCATAAAATGAAAGATTTTACTCTCAGAAGAGGAGTTATTGAAGCAATTAGCTATCTTAATAAAAAAAATATAAAAGTTTTTTTCGTTACAAACCAGGCAGGTATCGGAAAAAAACTTTATTCCAATAAGAGTTATTTAATATTTCACAATAAAATTATCGATTATTTTAGACTTAAAAATGTTTATATTGATGACATGGAATATAGTCCTTTTCATATTAATGCTAAAATAAAAAAATATAGAAAAAAATCCAATTTCAGAAAGCCTGGAAACCTAATGATCGAAAAATTAGTTAAAAAATGGGGAATAAATAGACGAAAAGCATTTATGGTAGGAGATAATAAAAAAGATTATTTAGCTGCAAAAAAAAGTAAATTATATTTTGAATATGCTGAAGGAAGTTTGTTTAAGCAGGTAAAAAAATTAGTTAGTATAAAATTTTAATAATTATTAATAAATTTTACGTCTGTAAATTTAAATACTTTTATTAACTCAGATATACCCTCATCAAGAGAAATTTTTGCTTTAAATCCTGACTTTTCAATTTTTCTGTTACTCACAAAATAATCTCTTTTATCTGGATCGCTTAAATTTTTAATAATTGAAATCTTGGTTGACGGGATTTGTTTCTTTATTTTTCTAGCTAAATTTATTTTAGTAATATTTGCAGAGGAAAGTCCTAGGTTAAAAACATTGTTTTTTAATTTTTTAAAATTTCTAATTGAAAAGATAAATGCATCCAAGATGTCATCAATATGTATATAATTTCTTCTAAAGTTTGGCTCAAATATCTTCAGTTTTCCATGCTTAATTGCTGTTTCTACAAAATTATTTACCAAAAGATCTGATCTCATTCTATAAGAGTAACCAAAAACAGTGGCTAATCTAAAACATATACAATTTCCATGATTCATGATTGCTTTTTCTGCTTCTAGTTTAGTTCTCCCATAAAGGGATACTGGACGTAAAATACTATTTTCATCGCAATACTTGCCTTTTTCTCCTACTCCATACCCAGAGTTTGTAGTTGGATAAATAACTTTTTGTTTTTTTTTTAATTTCTTCAATAATAATTTTATTGAATCAACATTCAATTTTTTTGCTTCTTTTTTTCTTTTTTCACATAATGGAGCACCTACCAATGCTGCAAGAGGAATTATAAAATCTTTATTTTTTAAAATTTTAGAAATATTTTTTTTTTTAGTTACATCTAATTTTAAAAACTCAAAATTCTTATTTCTAAACAAATGAGATAATGAAGATTTATCATACTTAAGAATATCTACTCCAGTTACTTTGTAACCGTTAGTCACAAGTTTTGTACATAATTTTGAACCAATATAACCTGCTGCACCTGTAACTAAAATTCTTTTCATTATTTATTTTGTCTTAATTCATTTAATAATTTTTGAACTGAATCTTTAAATTTTATTTTTGGTTTCCACTTTGTATGATTAATAAACTTTTTACAAGAAGCGATTTGAAGATTCACATCTTGGGGTCTCAATAATTTTTTATCAAGTTTTGTATAAATTTTTGATTTACTAAGTTTTATCAATTCATTTAAATATTGACGAACAGAAATAACTTTTTTTCCGCAAATATTGTAAATTTCTCCAATTCTCCCTTTGGTTGCAGTTAACCAGTATGCTTCCATGGCATCATCTATATCAACGAATGTTCTAATACTATTTAAATTGCCGTGTAAAACGGTTTTCTTTTTTCCATTTTCCACATCAACAATTTGCTTTGCAAAAGCGGTTTGGAACAAGTTAAATCTTCTTGGATTTGTATAAGAAAACATACGTGTAATTATAATTTTTAGATCAAAGCTTTTATTATATATTTGCGATATTAAATCTTGGTAAACTTTTGTAGCTGCATATGGATTTATTGCAGCAATAGAATGTTTTTCAGTTATTGGCATATCCTTTTTTTCAACGTTTCCATAAACTTCTGAAGTACTACATATTATAATTAATGGTTTAAAGTTTAGTTGTCTTACAGCTTCCAGTAAATTAACCGTAATCATATTATTATTAGATGCATGCTCAACAGGATTGTCAAAAGAACCTCTAACATCGGCGTTTGAAGCAAGATGAAATATTAAGTCAGGTTTGATATTGTTTAGATATTTTTTCAGTTTATTAAAATTTCTTAAATCGACTTTAAAAACATTAATTTTTTTACAATTTTTTTTTAGCTTTAAGATATAACCTTTAGACCTATAAGTACCATAAATCTTTATTCCAAGTTTTTTTTTGTAAATATGTTCTGCAAGATAACTTCCTCCTGATCCACCTACTCCTGTAATCAAACATTTTTTAAATTTTCTTTGACTCATATTTTATTTCTAATCTTTAAAATTTATATTATTTAAGAATTCACAAATTTTTTTTATTTTACTTAAAGTTAATGATGGATAATTTCCTATATAATAACCAAAAAAATGAACATGATCTACATTGGGAAACTTTTTTAATTCACTTTTTTTTATAATATTTTTTAAATATGGTTGCCTAATTTGGTTCCCTCCCCCTGCATTTCCTCTTCTAAATTCAATTTTAGCTTCCTTCATCTTGCTTTCTAAAAAATCTCTATTCTTAATACTTTTTTTTTTTAAAATTAATGGAAATGCATAATTAGAAATTCCATCCATGTTAAAATTAGTTTGGTAATATTTGCTATCTAAATTTTTTAAGAAAAATCTAAAATTCTTATTTCTTATTTTATTGTTTTTTGAAAGTCTTTTGAGTTGATTAATTCCAATTGTGGCTGAAAGTTCTGTATTTCTTAAATTATAGGAGGGATGAATAAATATAAATTTTGGTGATAAATCAGGATATTTCTTTTGCATTTTTTTTTCATATTCTAAATTTCCACTCTCTCTTACCATTCCATGCGACCTTAATATTTTAATTAATTCATATATTTTTTTATTGTTTGTACAAACCATTCCTCCTTCTACTGTTGAAAGATGATGGGCATAAAAAAAAGAGAAATTCGAAATTAAACCATAAGTCCCTAATTTTTTATTTTTAAAAGTTGCACCATGAGACTCACACACATCTTCAATAAGAGGTACTTTTCTTTTTTTTAATTCTCTCAATAATTTTGATGTCAGGCCATTAAAACCCTGGGCATGAGTCAGAAAAACAGCTTTTGTCTTTTTGTTTAATTTATTTAATACTTGTTTCTCATCCATACAAAGAGTTTTTGGATTTATATCTACAAAAACAGGTTTAAAACCATTTTGTATTACTGACGCAATATCAGATATCCATGTTAGTGTAGGTACAATTATTTCACCTCTTCCTTTGAGAATTTTTAAACAAAGAATTGATAATAAGTTAGCAGAGGATCCAGAATTGACAAATACACTATATTTACAACCAAGCCATTTTGACCAATTTTTTTCAAATAATTTTACTTGAAATGATTGGGTAAATATTTTTTTTTTATTATTATTCAAAAATTTTCTCAATGCATTAATATCACTATCTTCGATATTATTTTCCATTAGAGGATGATTTAATATTTTCATTAATTACCTTTATAAATTATTTCTGAACCTGAATTACTAAATTTAAAACTTACATTAACAAATTTTTTCATTTTTTTTAAAAAAAAACTTCTCTTCTCATTAGGAACATAGAAAAGAAAAAAACCACCACCACCTGCTCCAAGAATTTTACCACCAAGAGCTCCATAGTTAATTGCTTTATTGTAAATATTATCCATTTCTGAGTTAGAAATTGATTTATCTAGACTTTTTTTAATTTTCCAGCTTTCATGAAGTAATAAACCAAAATCATCAATATTTCGTGTTTCTAGAATTTTTTTCGAAGAATTTAATATATCTAAAATATTTAGAATATTTTGTTTTTTAGATTTTGTTAATTTTCCAATGAATTTTTTTGCGATTTCTTGGGCAGTTCTTTGCTGACCAGTATATAAAAGAATTAAATTTTTGTTCAGGAGATCTTTATATTTTTTGTTATTAACTTTTTTTAATTTAAAACTTCCATTTTTTAAAAATTTTATATAATTAAATCCTCCTATTGAACAAGCTATTTGGTCTTGGGAACCTACGCACTCTTTTAAAATTTTTTGTTCGAAATTTATACTTTGATATGCGAGTTTTGTTTTATCGATATTTTTATTTTTTAAAGAATTAATATTATTCAATAACCCAACTACAAATGATGAACTTGATCCCATGCCACTTCTAGATGGCAAATCTCCATCATAATGAATTTCTAATTTATTTTTAATTTCTTCCGAGATTAATGCATTTTTAACAACTTTATGTTTTATTTGCGATAATAACTTAACTTCTTCAACTATTGAATATGAAACTCTGTAATTATGATCAAAAAATGAGGGAAGAGGTCTTGTGCTTATATAAATATATTTATCTATTGTAGAAGATAAAACCTCGCCTCCAAATTCTTTATACCATTCTGGGTAGTCTGAACCACCTCCAAAAAAAGAAATGCGATAAGGAGTCCTGGAGATAATCACTTATATATTTTTTGAATATTTTTTTTTATTAAATTTATAGATAAACCATATTTATCCAAAAGTTTATCTCTTCCTAAATTTTCAAATATAAATTCATCAGAAAGGCACATTTCTTTCAAATATGTTAAACGCGGATTGTTTTCTCTTATAAGGCTTCCTAAGCCTCCAGGTTTTGTTTGCTCGTCTATAGTTATAATGTTTTTGAATTTTTTTATCTGTGATTGTAATTGTTTTGGAAAAGGCTTTGATTGTATTAAATCAATCAATGAAATATTTTTACGAATTTTAGGACTTAATTGATTTATAGCATTTATGGCTCTTTCTAAGATTGTTCCATGTCCTAATAAAAGTAATCTGTTACTAGAACTTTTTATCAAATATCTAAATCCACGATCAATATCTTTTTTCTCTATTTTTAATTTAAAATTTTGTGAAGCTTTTCTATCCAATCTTATAAATTTTGGCTTATTTAAACTCAAAGTTTTTTTTGCAATTTCTGCTGCACTTAAAGGATCAGATGCAGTAAAAATATAACAATTCGGTAGTGCTCTTAAGCAAGCAAAATCTTCTGTTGAATAATGCGTTGGACCAGAATTTGCATAGCTTAAACCTATACCTGTAACTATTGAAGTAACATCTAGATTCATTAAACATGTCGCTGTTTTATGCTGTTCTAAACATCTTAATGATAGAAACGGTGCCATTGCATATGCAAAAACTTTTTTTCCTTCTAAAGCCATTCCGCAAGCAAAATCTATCATATTCTGTTCGCAAATTCCTAAATGTAAAAATTGTCTAGATAACTTAAATCGGAAATCGTCTAACGCAGGAGCGCCAAAGTCTGCACTTAAAAAAAATATATTTTTATTTTTTCTTGAAGCATTATAAATTTTTTTTATAAATGCATCTCTTTGAAATTCTTTTTTATTATTCATATTTTTTATTTAAATCTTTTAACATTTTATCGTAAGTTTTTTGATCTAGAGGGTTCCAATAATGCCAGTTCGGTTTGTTTTCCATAATTTGAAATCCTTTTCCCTTAATTGTATTTACAATTAAGCAGCTTGTTTTATTTGATTTGAATATTTTTTTGAAATGATTGTCTATACTTTTAAAATCATGTCCATTGCATTCAAAAACTTTTAAACCAAACCCTTCAATTTTGCTTTTAATATTGCCTAAAGGTAAACAATTTTTGGGATCACCTAGAATAATATTATTATTTATATCTAAGATTGTAATTACATTTTTAAGTTTTAAACTAGATAAAAGCATCATAGCTTCCCAGGTAGATCCTTCGTATAATTCACCTTCACTAATTATAACAAAAACTTTTTTTTTTATTTTATTTTTTTTTGCTGCATATGCTATTCCCGTTCCAAATCCAATTCCATGCCCTAAAGATCCAGTAGCTGTTTTTATGCCAGGTATCGTGTTGTTGCCAAACATTTTGAGTATAGATTTATTATTTATGCCCCAATTTTTCCAATCATTATTTTTTAATACTTTCAAATCATGTAAAATTGGATATTGGCCAACTGTAGCATGACCCTTGCTCATAATGATATCATCTAATACTTTTTTTTTTTTAATTCGAACCTGTCCAGAATAATAAAGATATATCAATATATCTAATATAGAAAAAACTGAACCTGGATGACCTTCTTTTAACAAGTAGAATTTTTCTATTAGTTTCTTTCTTATTTCAAATGATTTTAATTTCAATTTTTTGTAATTCACAAATCAATCTCCAAGAATTTTTCTTTTTAGTTTTATGGCTGACAATTTTTTAATATTTTCTGCATTATTATTACCAAATTTATCCTTAACTTTCTTTAAAAAACTAGGATTAGTAAAATATTTTTGCCATGCTTTATCTCTAAACTCTAAAACTTCTGCTGAAGTACAATAATTTGTTTGTAATGGTTTGCACTCATAAGAAAAAAAAGCATATTCTTCAAAATTATTTGGCATATCCCAATTTTTTTTTTTGCCTCAAAATATAGTGGAGATCCTGGCAGAGCTTGGGCAGGGTAAAAATTTGCATGTTCGGTATTAAGTTCTAAAGACAAGTTAAGAGTTTCATTCATTGTATCAATATTATCTTCTGGAAGACCAAACATATAATTGCCAAGAATATTAATATCAAAATTATTTATCATTTTTATTACGTCTCTAATATTTGTCTCTTTAAACCTTCCTTTTTCAATATCCTTTCTAACGATTTGATTTCCCGCTTCAATGCCAAGGCAAAGCCAATTAATTCCTGCTTTTTTAAATAATTCTAATTGATCTTCTCTAACTGTATCAATTCTTGCATATGCCCACATATTAAATTTTAAACCACGATTTATTATTTCTTCTAAAATTGGAACATAATATTTTTTATTTAAAAAAAACATTTCATCCGATAATCTTAAAGTTTTTACCCCAAAATTTGAAAGTTGCTCCAATTGATCAACGAAATGTATTGGATCCCAATGTCTCATAATTTTGTAATCTGAGGATTTTGCATCATCATTTGTTGTAGTTCTATTTAAAATATTTATCATGCAAAAATTACATCCAAACTTACAACCTAATGATGAATACACTGCCGCAAATGGAGATCTATCTTCTTCTGAGAAGAAAGAATGCCAAAAATGCGACCTATATAAATCCAATGGCTTATTTTTTTTTGGTAATAAATCCCATGCATAACCTGGAAGATCTATATTCATGTCATCGTTTGATACTAGCTTACTAGGCTTATTTAAAACTGGGTGTCCTTCAATTTTATGACCAAGGCCTGCAACCTTATTAAGATTATCTTTTAAGTTAGTTTTTAATAAATCTCTTAGCGCATAAACACCTTCATTAATAAATACAAAATCTACAAAAGAATAAGAAAGTACTTGTTTGGGAAGGGCGCTAGTGTGTGACCCAATAAATCCTACCTTAATATCAGGTGAGCTTTTTTTTAGATTTTCTGCTAAACTTGTTGCGCCAATCATTAAGAAAGTTCCTTGATTTGGTTGCTGTCCATAAAGCACAAAAAGTGCAAGTCTGCATTTAGAATCTTCTATTTCCTTAATTGCTTCTTCTTCAGTTAATCTCAAAGCATCACAATCAAGTATAGAACATGAATAATTGTATCTTCTCATGCTTGAAGCAAGTAAAAGAGCCCAAGTTGGGGTTTCAATTGCTGAAAAATTATTTGCTAATCCTTGATAAATTTTTTTTGATGAATTGGGAATTACAAATAAAACGTCCATAATGATAATGATGTATTATATTATTTTTAATTTTATACAACTGAATATTATGTGTATTAAAGATAAATCTTATTTTACATAAAGTATAGATTTTTATTTAAATTTAGAGATATATTATATCGATGCGAAAATATACTTTGCTAATTTCTTTAACTCTTATTTTGTTAATAATTTTATATAATTTAGTAAATGTATTTTTTTTTCAAGAAATAATAAGTAAAAAAAAAGATGAAATTGTATTAATTAATTCGATTGATAAATATTTAAAATTTACCCACCACGTCAGAGAATTTAAATTTATAACTAATAAAAATCAAAGTATCGAAAAACTTTTTTACTCAAAAAGGATAACAAATGAAAATAATAAACTTATAATATTCCAGGGCGACTCATGGGCGGAACAAAATGTTTTATATAATAAATCAAATATGTTTTTAAACAATTTTGTATCGAAATTTTCTTTGAATTTTATAGATGCTGGGGTGTCATCATATTCATTTAGTCCTATGAATCTTCAATTAAACTATCTAAAAAAAAATTTAAACTATTCTCCAGACATAGTCGTGGCATTAGTCGATCATACTGATATCGCAGATGAATATTGTAGATACAAGGATAAACTAATATTTAAAAATAATAAATTAAAAAAAATATTACTAGAAAAAGAAAATTCAGGAGAAATATACAATTACAAATTAGAATATCAAAAAAAAATTGAAAACATAATTAATTCAGATGACTTTAATATTATAAAATTAATAAAAATTTTTTTCATAAAAAAAGAAAGTAATAAGAATGAATATAAACAACTTTGTGATGTAAAAAGAATATCTAATTTAAATAATAAAAATATTTCTGAGGATAAACTAAATTACCTTCAAAAAGTAGCAAATCTTTATATAGATGAAGTATTTGAAAGCAAAAAAAATATTAATTTATTTTTTGTAATACATCCCTGGTTAATACATAACAATAAAGAAAACTTCTATTGGTCAAATTTTTTTCATAAAATAATTGAAAATAGAGTCGAAAAAGAAAATATTACTCTTATTGATTTTCAGAAACTTTATCCTGATATTTACTTAACAGAAAATTTAGAGGCAGAAGATATATATGTTAAAAATGATCCAACATATCACTTAAGTGAAAAAGCACATTTAATATTCATAAAAAAAGTTATGGAAGAAGTTGTAAAAAAAACCCAAGATTAAATGATTAAAATAAAGAATTTTGTAAATAATTTTTGTTCGAAACTTTATTCTTTTTTAATAATAATTGAACTTAAACTTTTAAATATTCAATCAAAAAATAAAAAGATTAAGTTTTATTATAATCACTCTTTAGGTTTTGGTGATAGTTTTACTTATTACATAAGTAAATATGATAAAATAAATAAGAAAAACTCTTATGTTTTAGATTTCGGTCATATCACAAGTTTAAGTATAAATTTTTTATTTCATAAAAAAAAAGTAAAAAAACTTTTTTTCTATATCTACTCTTTTTTTCCTCATTACAATATTGTTAAATTAATAAAAAATTCAAAAAATTTTAGACCAACAGGTATAAAAAATTACTTTGACACATTTCACATAAAAAATACAAAAAAAATTAAAAAATTAATTTTAACAAAACTTAATCAAAATCAAATTAGTAAAGAATTGATAAATTTTTTAAATAATAAAAAATTTTTAGCTTTATATTTTAAAAAAGGTAATAATGACATCAATGATTTGGATGCCTCAAATTCAAGACAAACTTCAAACATAAAAATAATAAAGGAAATAGCTCAATATCTAAATAAAAAAAAAATATATTTAATGATATATGGTACTAACAATGAAAAAGTAACCAAGGAAATTAAAAATATTTTAAACAATAATTATAAAAATATTTTTTTTCTTTGTGATGTAATTAAAAAATATACTTTGCAAGATCAAATATATGCTGCACATAAATCACTTGGTTATATAGGGTCTTCTACAGGCCTGGTACCTTTTTTTTATTTTTTAAGAAAAAAACAAGTTGCATTAAACCTTTTTAAATCAAAAATAACAAGATTTTATTCTCATGACTTAAAATACGACTCTAAACTGAATTATTATGTTTATAAAAAAATAAAAATTGGAAACTCTAAATCTTTTAAAGTATTAACAGAAAAAGATATAGAATATGTTAGTAATAAAAATATCAAATATAAGATAAAAGAAGCTACAAATAGTGAAATTAAAAAAGCTATTAAAAAAAATTTTTTAAAATAAATGCTTAATATCATTAATTAAATTATCTTTAGTAAAATAATCCTTAGAGCCAATATTTTTTACACTATAACTTGCTGCTAAGGATGCAAATAATAAAGATATTTC
>MDTA01059483.1_pt1 | contig 18464 bp, 17 predicted proteins | sample 811151 | NCBI WGS metagenome assembly MDTA01 (sample SAMN05326648, study PRJNA326480) | marine metagenome | isolation source: seawater | place: Indian Ocean: South | collected 2010
TACTTAATTTGCCCAGGTGGTGGAATTGGTAGACACAAGGGATTTAAAATCCCTCGAAGGTTAACTTCGTGCCGGTTCAAGTCCGGCTCTGGGCACCATCATTAAATTACTTCAATTGAAATTCAGTTTAATTCTTAGAAAAGTGAGTATCAAAAAATAGTAGTCAATACCAATGTTTTATTTTATTTGCAAATTTATTATGCTAATTGAAAATGCAATTTAATAAAGATACAAGAGATGACAAAGATATAAATGACATCTTTAAGATTCTTTGGGAAAAAAAATTATTTATAAGCTCAGTTACATTATTTACTGCAATATTTTCACTATTAATTACCTTAAGTCTTCAGAATATTTACACATCCACTGCACTGCTTGCACCAACAACTCCTGACGAGTCCCTATCTTCAAAACTAGGGGGATTATCCACGCTAGGAAGTATTGCTGGCTTTAGTTTGCCTGATGAAGTTGCCACTAAAAGCACTGAAGGCATTGAAAGAATAAAATCTCTTGAGTTCTTTTCAAAATATTTTATTCCAAATATTAAACTTGAAAACCTAATCGCTGTTAAAAAGTGGGATGCAGAAGAAAATCTCTTAATTTATAAAAAATCTTTATATGATAGTTCCAATAAAAAATGGGTTAGAGATTTTAAATTCCCTCAAAAACTCATTCCTTCTGAACAAGAGGCATTTGAAACATATTTAGATATTTTGAATATTCAAGAGGACCCAGATACTTTATTTGTCACTTTATCTATTGATCATAAATCACCCATAATTGCCCAAAAATATGTAAGCATCATAGTGGAGCAGTTAAATGAGAGTATGAGACAAGAAGATGCAAGACTGGCAGAAAAATCAATTGATTTTCTTAATGAGACATCCAAACTCACAAACATTCAGTCGTTAAAAGAGGCAATTTCAGAATTACTTGAGAACCAGATGCAAATTTTAATGTTAACTGCATCAAATGATGATTATGTCTTCAAGACAATCGATTCCCCAGTCGTTCCTGAGGAAGAGTCAGGTCCTCAGCGAATACTAATATCTATAATGTTGACTCTTTTTGGATTTGTACTTTCCGTTTTTTTAGCAATTTTTACGAATAAAAAAAGTTAATACAGTCTTTCCAAAGTGCATTTGAATAGGAAATTTAGTTATAGATTTTTTTCATGAGCTAAAATATTAATTTGTTATGGAAGATCGGCCCTATAGTAGCCTTAAAAAATGATGAATATATACAAAATATTTAATGGGATATCCGTGGCATTTTTGATAAAAGGATTGTCAGGAGTATTAACTTTTTTGATGTTTCTAGTAATTGCTAGAACATTATCTATAGAAGAATTTGGTGTATTTGGCGTTGGTTTCTCAATAGCAATATTTACTGGAGTTGTTAGCGGCCATGGATTAGATACTTTAATTTTAAGATTATGGCCTGAGCATAATGCAAAGAAAAATAAGTTTTTGGCAAGATCAGCAGCAAAATGGGCTACAAAAAAGACCTTTATAACTTCTCTATTAGTTTCCTTTTTAATACTATTACTTTTTATAATTGCAGGCTACTTCAATATTTTCACAAATTACTACAATATAAATTTTGGTATATCTGTGGCATGTTTAAGTTTAATGCTCGCCTTGTCAGAAATCATTTCAGCAACTCTTAGGGTGCAAAACAGACTTATATTAGCTCTTCTTCCAAAAGATATTTTATGGCGACTTTTTATAATTTTGATACTTTTAACTACCAGTTATTTAAATATTAAGATTAATGCATCTCAAATTATTTTTTTAAGTGCTTTAATTTTATTAACACTTTCGTCTATCCAAATATTTTTTTCAAACTTAAAAAATATCTTTATTGAGAAATCTTATGCCACAAATAAAGACAAGCTCTCTTGGAGTAAATTATCAGAAACAATGTGGCTAACAACTGTTGTATTTGCATCTACTATTCATGCGGACATGCTATTGATAAGTTTTTTTATTAGTCCAGAAACAATTGCTTCTTACTTTGCAGCCCTAAAGATTGCAAGTGTTTTAGCGCTTCCCCTTACAGCAGTTAATCAATTAAGCGGCCCAATGATTTCAGAGCATTTTTACTCAAATGAAAAAACAATACTTCAAGAAAAATTAAAATCATATTTAAATTTTTGTATGTTAATAATAATACCCTTAATTATTTTTATAATGATTTACGGCCGTGAACTTCTATACTTATTCAATCCAGAGTATTCGGATGCATATTATGTTTTACTATGCCTTACTTTTGGGTATTTTTTTCATTGCATCACTGGGCCGGCAAGTATTTTCCTTCAGATGTCTGGTAAATCCTCATTGGCGCTTAAAACTTCAATTACGACACAAGGCGCTACACTAGTCATTTTCCCACTAGCAGCCAGTTTTTTTGGGATTATTGGAATTGCAATAATTAGAGCACTAGAAATAATTCTAAGAAAATTGATACAAACTTACTTTGTAAAAAAGATTTTTGGTATTCACACCAGTCTTGCACTATTTTTTTCTGGACGTATATGAGAATTACTCTGAATAACCTAAATCAGAATATCATCTCCCTTGTTATTCTTATTGGACTATTTTTTCCTTCTTATAAATACATATTTGCATACGGGGAGCCAAATACTTCTGGTCCATATTTTTCACAGATTCCACAATGGTTGTTAGTTATTGATGATGCTTTAATTATAGTTTTATTATTCATAAGTATTCTGCTTTCTATTTTAACTAATAGAAAGATTTCTTTAACAGGATTATTGGTTGGGTCGATTTTTTTATTGACCAATCTAGGGATTATTCTTGGTACAGATTGGGAATCTATAAAACAAAGCAAGGAACAGTTTATTTTTGCTCTTTTTGCTTTTGCCGCTCTTGGATTTTTTTACAGGGACGGAGCAGATAATATTAAATTTATTAAATCCTATTCACTAAAGATATTAATTTTTTTACTGCTATTTTTTCTTGTACAAATCTTTCTTCTTGCTGTTATAGGAAAACCACCAGTCATATCATGGTCTACTAACTTTGATGATGTATTTTCTCCTATTATGAGATTCGGGTCTTTTATTTCATCTGCAAATCATGCAGGAAGTTTTGCTGTACTCCTCCTCCTTCTGTCAAACAGAAGAGGTTTAGAGCAAATTCTTTTAATATGTTTAGTTTTTATTTTTCTACTATTTGCATGGTCTTTAACATCTTATGTAGCTTTCATAATATATCTATTTTTTTATTTTTATAAAACTTCAAGAATATTGTTCTTTTTGATATCAATTACAACTTTATTAACCTTTTTAATATTAATTACTCAGGAAGAAATTTTGGATCTTTTACAATTACTCCTGCAAGATAAATCAACTAAAAAACACTTGGACTTAATCTTTTTGAAAGGTGTAGAGTTATCATTTTTAGATTTTGGGGCTGAAGGTACTTTTAAAAATGAGTCTTTGTATAGTTGGTTATTGGTCAACAATGGTATTCTTTTTGGATCCATTTTAATTTTACTAATGATTGCACCATTATTGTTATTTTTTCAATTTGGTAACCTTGATCAAGATATTCAGCTTGCGTTAATGTTTCACTTTATTGTTTTTGTTTTATTATTCTCAGTTCCCATTTCACATTACTATGGAATCGGTTTTTTACATCTAGCTTTACTACATTATCTTTATCAAAGAATTTATCAATCTTTTCAATAAAAAGTTAGCTTATTACTGGAAAACTTATAAATAGTAAGTGATCTTTTAATACGGTATTATTATTTTTTTATTTTCAAAAAATAATAGCTTTTATGAATCCTAATTTTTTTATAATAGGTGCTCCAAAGTCTGGCACTACAGCAATGGCTCACTATATCTCAACTCATCCAAATGTTTATTTTTCTACAATAAAAGAGCTTCAATTTTTTAGCGATGATATTCAAACTGCAAAGTCAGAGATGATACCTAAAAACATGTCAGAATATTTAAAGAATTTTAAGGATGCAGATCCTGATACTCATAAGATTGTTGCCGAGGGGAGTACGCAATATTTAAGATCTAAAAAAGCAATAAAAAATATTACTGATAATTTTGATGCTCCTAAATTTCTTGTGATGCTAAGGAATCCTGTTCAAGCTGTTCATGCCCTTCATATGGAGGCATTATATGGTTTCAATGAATCAGAAAAAGATTTTGAGAAAGCGTGGTTTAATTCAATAGAAACTCAAAAAAGGATTCAAAATATAAAAGAGCCCATAGATGATCATACTCTTTATGCTCACATTGCTTCATATTATCAGCAAGTAGAAAGACTTCTTATGGAAGTACCTAAAGAGTCCGTAATGATTTTAACTTTTGATGAATTTGTGGAAGACACTAAAAAATCTTATGAATTATTACTAAATTTTCTAGGCCTTGATAGTGACAACAAGAATGATTTTGAAATTATTAATTCATCTCATGCTCATCGATGGGAATTTATCTCAAAATTTATTTTGTCTCCACCAGACTTATTAGTTGAGCCTTTTATATTCATAAGAAAAAAAATAATAGAAAACGAAACTTTCCTTACGAGATACATTAAAGCGAAACTAAATGTAAAGAAAAAGCGAAAGCCAATTGATAAAAGATTTGAAAATTATCTTAAAGATTATTTTCGCGAGGATATTTTGAAACTATCTAATCTTATTAATAAGGATTTAGATAATTGGCTAAAATAAATGGCGACCGAGTTTTTTTATATTTAATATATAGTGAATTAACTATATATATTTTTGGATTATTGATAAAGTTTTTTTGACAATGAATACTGCAGTTGATTCAAGATGGATTGGAATGCATGGAATAGGAAGATATGCATCTGAAATCCTTCAGAATATTCCATACAATCACGAGATAGACTATGGTGGAAAAAGTATGGATGCAATCGATCCATTAAAACTTAAATACTTTTTACAGTCTAAATCATGTAAGTTATTTTATTCTCCCGGACCAAATGGACCAGTAGGATTTTCTGGAAAGACCGCCATTACTGTGCACGACTTGATGTTTCTGGAGGTTCCAGGAGAGGTATCACATCTAAAGAAGTTATATTTTAACAACATTACAAAAAATATCTGCAAGAAAGCAGATGTTGTCTTTACAGTATCCGCCTATTCAAAAGAACGAATAGAGCAATGGTTAGGAAGGAGAGATATTGTTGTAGCACATAATGGTGTATCAAAAGAATTTTTTCCAAATATGAAAAAAAATACTGATAAAAAAAGCCCGCCATTTTTTTTATATGTAGGTAACAGAAGAAAACACAAAAACTTTAATGGATTATTGAAAGCATTTTCAATTTTTTCAAATGATTCTGGATGTTTGAATGAAAACTATGAGCTACATATTACTGGCTGCAACAACCGTCAATTAAATGATATATTAAAAAATCTTAATATAGAAAATAATGTAAAGTTTCTTGGTGATTCATTATCTAAAGAATGCCTTGCAGATTCATATAGAAATGCATTTGCATTACTAATACCATCTTTTTATGAGGGTTTTGGTATGCCTGCATTAGAGGCTATGGCATGTGGCACTCCAGTGATTGCTTCTAACTCCACTGCATTATGTGAAATTGTAAATGATGCTGGTTTATTAATAGATCCATATGATGTTTACAGTATTTCTGATGCAATGAATACAATTGTAAGTGATGATGAACTTCACAAAATCTTAATAAAAAAGGGCATCAATAGAGCGTCAAAATACTCTTGGCATACATCATCTTTAATAATAAGAGACGCATTATCTGAAATTGGTTGGCCGACGAAAAAATACATATAATTAAAAGGTAAACGCAGAAACAATATGTCTTATAATAAAACACAAGTAATATGAAAGTTGCAATTGTTCATTATTGGTTTGTTGGAATGAGGGGTGGTGAAAAAGTCATTGAGGAGATTTGCAAAATATATCCAGATGCTGACATTTATTCTAATGTGTATGATGAAAATAAAGTTAGTAAGATAATTAAAAATATGTCAGTAAAAACAACTTTTATCAACAAGTTACCATTTGCAAAGAAAATTTATCAGAATTACCTTCCTCTAATGCCGATGGCCTTGGAAAAACTTGATTTATCTGGATATGATTTGATAATAAGTAGTGAGTCAGGGCCCGCAAAAGGTATAATCTCAGACCCAGATTCAGTTCATATATGTTATTGCCACAGTCCAATGAGATACTTATGGGATATGCACAGTTTCTATTCTAAAAATACATCATTTCTAAAAAGGTTTATAATGGGTCCATTATTGCACTATTTGAGAATTTGGGATGTTTCAACTGCATCTAGGGTTGATCATTTTATTGCAAATTCACATTTTATATCTAAGCGAATAAAAAAGTTTTACAACAGAAATTCAGCTGTAATTCATACTCCAGTAAAAGTGAATGACTTTCAAAAAAGCGATAAACTTGAAAATTTTTATTTAATGGTAGGTCAGCTTGTAGGGTATAAGAAGATTGAATTAGCAGTCGAGGCTTTTAACAAAAATGGCAAAGAGCTCATAATTATCGGCGAGGGAGAGCTTTATAAAAAAATCAAAAGTATTGCCGAACCAAACATAAAAATTCTCGGATATAAATCTTTTAATGAGATCAAAGAATATTATTCTAAATGCCAAGCACTAATATTCCCCGGTTGCGAAGATTTCGGAATGGTGCCTATTGAGGCAATGGCTTCGGGAAGGCCAGTAATTGCATATCGAAAAGGTGGAGCCCTTGATTATATAATAGATGGAAAAACAGGAATTTTTTTTAATGAACAAAATGAAGCTGAGCTAAACTTAGCAATTAAAAAGTTTGAGGAATCTAGAGATTCATTTTCATCAAGTTTTATAATTGATCATAGTAAAAATTTTTCTGATCAAAATTTTTCAACATTAATTCAAAAATTTATATCTACAAAGGTTGATATACAACAATAATTTATAGTTAAAGAATGGTAAAAAATAAATGAAAGTAGTTGTTATTTTTGGAGGCATGGGCTTCATAGGCTCATTCTTCGCAGAATATCTAATTCTAAATAATGATGTTACAAAGATATATCTTTTTGATAATGCAAATCTTAATGATAAGAAATTTGATTATAGAAAAAGTATCATAAATAAATATCCTCAAATTGAGTTAATTAAGGGAGATGTGCGGAAATATATTAATTGGATACCAAAAGAAAGAGTTGATTTAGTTGCAAATTTTGCAGCGGTACATCGTGAACCCGGGCATAATGACTACGAATATTTTGAGTGTAATATTAAAGGCGCTGAAAATGTCTGCAGTTGGGCTTCAAAAATAAATTGCTCAAAAATTATATTTACAAGCTCAATTGCTCCTTATGGTCCAAGTGAAGAAAAAAAAGATGAATCCACAATACCTGTTCCACAAACGGCATATGGAAGTTCAAAGCTGGTTGCAGAAAAAATCCATTCTGTTTGGCAGGCAGGAGATAGCGATAGACAGCTTGTTATAGTGAGACCAGGTGTTGTATTTGGCCCAGGAGAATTTGGCAATGTTTCTCGATTAATCAAAGCAGTTCATAAGCGCTATTTTTTTTATATGGGAAATCGTCAAACACGAAAAGCAGGCGTTTATGTAAAAGAGCTATGTAGAGCTATGGTATGGGTTTTAGAAAGCAAGAAGGCAAAACTTGATGGGGTTACTCTTTTTAATATGTCAATGAATCCAGGCCCATCAATAGAGGAGTATGTAAATGCAATTGCTAAAGTAGGTAAAATTTCTATATGGATACCGTATATCCCAAGTACACTTCTTATGTTTATTGCCTATTTAATAGAAGTTATAGCTAAGCCATTTGGCATTGAGCATCCATTTAGCCCGACGCGAATAAAAAAGTTGATTCGCTCAAATAATATTCTCCCAACATACTTGGTAGAAAATGGTTACTGTTTTAAATATACACTTGCTGAGTCTCTTTCTGACTGGAAAAAAGATTGTCCAGAGGAATGGCGTTAGGTTTGAAATGATAAAATTTAAAAATATAAATGATGAGAAACCATACTTAATTTTTGTGAAAAAATACAATGAGGCACTTAAAGCGGGACAGAAGCACATTGAAGCAATGGCGATTTCATCATATAACAAACAAAATATGGAGGTAGACTCGAGATTCGTTAACTTAAAGTATATTAATGGTAATCAGTTTATTTTTTTTAGTAATTATGACTCCCCAAAATCAATCGCTTTTGAATCACATAGTCAAATTAGCGCTCTTTTTTACTGGCCATCATCAAATGTTCAGATAAGAATAAGGGCACAAATTAATAAAACCTCCACAGAATATAATCAGGAGTATTTTAGAACGAGATCTATTGATAAAAATGCTCTAGCTATTAGTTCAAATCAGTCTGAAAAGATTGAATCTTATGACTATGTAATAAGGAAATACAATGATGTTAAAGATACTGAAGATTTAGAAACATGTCCCGATTATTGGGGTGGATTTTCATTTGTACCATATTATTTTGAGTTTTGGGAGGGAAATGACTCAAGGCTTAACAGAAGAGAAGTTTATCAAATTGAAAATAAAAAATGGAAAAACTTCATTGTTCAGCCCTGAGAAAAATATTTGCGAAAAAAATCAATTAGTTTAAAATCAAAAAAACTATGAATAAGAATTTACGAAACTTTGGTTTAACTATATTATTTTGATAATTTCTTAATGTTCAAATCTTCCCGCAGGTAAATACCATCGCTATTTCAAAAAAAAGATCTGTACCTATAAATGAAAGTATTAGTGCTGCTGAAGTCATGCTAATTGATCAAAATGGTGAAAAAGAAGGGTTAGTATCTATTGATAAAGCTTTAAAACTTGCAAAAGAAGCATCTCTTGATTTAGTTCAAGTCTCTCCTTCTGACTCAAAACCAATAGTTTGTAAACTTTTAGATTATGGAAAATATATTTTTACAAAGAAAAAAAACCTTTCATCTTCTAAAGCTAAATCAAAAAAGAAGTCACTTAAAGAAATTAAATTTAGACCTTCCACAGATATAGGCGACTATAATATAAAACTAAAAAAAATAAAAAGCTTTATTCTTGAAGGAGATAAGACTAAAATAAGCGTCCGGTTTAGAGGCAGAGAGATACTAAACAGTGATCTCGGTTTAGAATTATTAAATAAAGTTAAAAATGAACTCGCAGATATTTCGCAAGTAGACCAAGAGGCATCACTGGAGGGTAGGCAACTTCTTATGATTCTCTCGCCACTAAAAAGAAAGTAAAAATAAATAAATTAATATGGGATATAAATTAAAAAAACATTCAGGTGCTTCTAAGAGGTTTAAAAAGACTAGTACATCTGTAAAATCTAGAAGTTCTGGGAGGAATCATATCCTTTCAAAACAATCTACTAAAAGAAAAAGACATAATAGAGGGCTAAATAATTTATCAGGTGCTGCTCTAAAAGTAGCCACTAAATTAATTGATTAAAGATGCCACGAGTAACAAAAGCTAAAACAGCTAAAAGTAGACATAAAAAAGTCCTTAAATCTACTAGGGGGCATTATGGTGCAAGGAGCAGACTCTTTAAGACAGCAAAACAATCTAATATCAAATCTTTACAGTATGCATTTAGAGACAGAAAGAATAAAAAAAGGAGCTTTAGATCTCTTTGGATTTCGCGCATAAATGCAGCTGCAAAATATCATGGAGTTACTTATTCAAAATTAATTAATGGGCTGAAGGTCAATAATATAAACCTCGACAGGAAAATCCTTTCAGACCTATCAGTAAAAGATCCCTCAACTTTCGAGAAGGTTGTTAAAGCAGCAATAAAGTAATAAGCAAAATGTCTTCTTCGGACGAAATAAGACCCCCAATCCTCAAAAAGGAAGTTGGTACTTATCATCCAATAAATCAAACAAAAGATTTTCTTTTGGAAATCTTGTTGGAAATTGGGTTCATTGAAATTACAGGCCCTGAAATAGAAACTGAAAAATTTAATTTCGATATGTTGAATATAAAGAAATCACACCCCGCAAGACAAATGCATGATACTTTTTATCTTCAAAATAAGAACTTTGTTTTACGTACTCATACGTCTCCCGTTCAAATAAGGAGCATGCTAGAAAAAGAGCCGCCCTTTGCTTTTATTTCTGCAGGGAAAGTCTATAGAAAGGATGATGATTCAACTCATTTACCAATGTTTCACCAGGTCGAAGGCATATATGTCGGTAAAAATGTCACTTTTTCGAATTTAAAGAATCTCATAGAAGATATTGTCATTAAAATTTTTGACAAAAAAGTCCAAATAAGATTCAGACCATCTTATTTCCCATTTACTGAGCCTTCAGCAGAAGTCGATATCCTCTCTGAAGACGGAAAATGGCTTGAGATTTTAGGATGCGGTATCGTTAATCCTGTTGTTTTAGAAAATTGCAGCATAAGCTCCGAAAATTTTAGTGGTTTAGCCTTTGGTCTTGGTGTAGAGAGAATTGCAATGCTGAAATATGGAGTAAGTGATATTAGAAATTTTTACAAATCAAACCTAGACTTCTTAAATCAATTTAAATGAAAATTATAGCCCAAGATTTAATTAATCTCTTTGAAAAGAATCCCTCAACTGAGGAAGTCTCATCCAAACTATTCCAGTTGGGTCATGAAAATGAGATCGATAAAGGCATCTTTCATATGGAGCTTACTCCAAACCGTGGAGACTGTTTTTCTCTTTATGGAATAGCTAGAGATTTAAATTACTTTTACGGACCAGTAAAAGATATTCATATTTATGATAAAGAAATAGATAAGCTCAGTTTTAATTTTAATAACTTATGCAAAGATATTTGCCAAAGTATAAGTTTTTTAGAAATAGAAATTAATGAAAAAATAGATGAATATATGCCCTACCTTGAAAACTATTTCGTAAAAATGCAGATTAATAAAACTAATTTTTTTACTGATGTTTCAAACTATATTTCATATGAATTGGGACAACCAACTCATTGCTATGACAGAGAGAAGCTTGGTAAAGATTTAGTCTTGAAATATCTTGAATCCAGCACTAAATTCAAGACCTTAATGGGTAATGAAATTGATTTGCAAGAAAAGGATTGTGTCTTTACTATCGATAATGAAGTAATAAACTTGGCGGGAGTGATGGGAGGCATCTCAACAGCATGCTCACCACAGACTAGAAAAGTCCTTGTTGAATGTGCTTACTTTGAACCTGAATCAATAATCGGTAAAACTCAAAAATATAATCTTGTTTCAAATGCTGCTTATAAGTTCGAACGGGGTGTTGATATGCAATCTCATGAAAAGGTATTACGACGCTTTATTAAAATAGTTTCTGACCATGCTGAAATTATTTCAGTTAAGGTTAAATCTTATGAAGAAGTCTGCCCTGAGAAAAAATTAAAAATTGACGTCAATAAAGTTAATAGTATTCTTGGGACGCATATTAGTGAAGAGTATTATTTAAATCTCTTAAGATCAATTGGATTTATAGCCCATAGCGAGATCATAGTTCCTTCTTACAGGCATGATATTCAATCTCAAAATGATCTTTCGGAAGAAGTAGCAAGGTTGATAGGTTATAACAATATATCAAGTCATCAAATTAATTTACCAAAAACTAAAGACAAAAATAAAGATATTTCAGTCAATCTTTTAAGAGACCACTTAGTCAAAAGTGGCTTTAATGAAATTATTAATTTTCCTTTTGATAAGGATGAAACTAAAGATTCGTTTAAGATAGATAACCCTCTTGATTCAAACAAAAATAACCTAAGGACATCACTTAAAGATTCGTTGATTGAGAATCTTCTCTACAATGAGAGAAGACAAAAAGATTCTTTGAAACTATTTGAGATATCAAATGTTTATAGAAAGGATTCTGATTACCCCTCTCCGAAAGAAATATTAAAAGTTGGTATCATTGCTACTGGAAGGGTTGGCCACAATTACAAAGACTTCTCAAAAAAGATTGACAAAGCATTCTTGATGAATTCGATGGAAGAGATTATGGACATAAATGCAAATATTGAAGAAATTCCAAGAGATATTTTAAATACAAAACATAAATCAAGAATTTTTTATGTAGAAATTGAATTAGAAGTAATTGAAGACAAAATTAAAAAAAATAAGTTACTTGAAGAGAAAAGATTCAATTTCCAAAAATATATTGATATTTCTGACTTTCCATCTAGCTCAAGAGACTTTTCCTTTCTAATTTCAGACCCGTCAAAATATTTGATTTTTATGGATTTGATAGAGAATATTGATGGTAGTAACGTTAAAAATGCATTTATTTTTGATTATTTTAAGAATGACGACCTTAAACAAATTAAGGTAGGCATCAGGATAATCTTCAAATCAGATATTAAAACACTCTCTGAAGAAGAAATTAATCAAAGTGCTGAAAGTATAATTAAACCATTTTTGAGCATTGATGGAGTATCAATACCTGGCTTGGAGTATAATAAATAGGTCTTTAAAAATATTATGAATAATAGCATCATTTACTTAAAGAATTCTTTTTTACCAATTCTGCTAATCTTTCTTTCAACATATGGAGTCGGACAACAAATTGATCCTGCTATATTAAATCAACTTACTCCAGAACAAATTAAAATGGTAAGGGAAGCATATACTCTTCAGAATTCAACAGATATCACTTTAGATGATATTCCATTACTAGAAGAAACAACTCAACCTGTTAGCTCTGATGAAGACATTAATAGATCTCAGGGTAAATATGGCTATGATTTTTTTACAACTATGGCCACCTCTACAAGTGCTGTTGGAGATTTGCCTTTACCTAATGATTATAAAATTTCTTTTAGAGATCAGCTTTCAATAGTTTTATCCGGATCAAGAGATAATATCTTTGATTTAAGTGTCAAATTAGATGGAACAATATTATTTCCAGAGCTTGGCGCAATTTATGTTGTTGATAAAACCTTAGGCCAAGTTAAAGAATTACTTGCTTCACTTATTAGTCAATCTTATATCGGAGTGCAAATAGATGTCTCATTGAAAAACCTAAGTGCCAAAAAAATTACGATTGTAGGCGCTGTTAAAACCCCCGGAACATATCTTGTGAATCCATTTAGTACGATCACAAGCGCGCTTGCATACTCTGGAGGTATTTCAGAGATTGGTACTTTAAGAAATATCAAATTAATTAGAAAAAATGGAGATGTTTTTCAATTTGATCTCTACGAATTATTAATCAATGGTAACAGAACAAGAGATATAACAATTGAGGCAGGCGATACAATACTTATTGATGCCGCAAAGCAGTTTGTCACTCTTCGAGGTGAGGTAAGAAGGCCTGCAATATATGAAGTACTAGAAACAGAGACGATCAAAGATATAATCGATTTTGGGCTTGGATTTACGGAGATAGCAAATGAATCTAATTTATCATTAGATGTTCTAGACTTAGAGTCTACCTCAGTATTTCAAAAAACAGTAGTTAATCTATCGGAAAGCTTAAAGAATGTTTTGTCGGTGGACGTTTTCAAATATGGTAATGAGAATATTTCTCCAATAGAAGTTGTTGGAGCTGTAGAAGAGCCAGGATTTTATAATCTGTCAGATAATAGAACTTTAGAGGAGTTAATAAGCAATATTAAATTTAATAGAGTTTATCCTTGGCTAGCAGTTTTGGAGCAATTTGATAGAAATAATAATATAAGGTCATCAATATTATTTAACCTGAATGATCAAAACTCATATAGATATATAAACCTTCTTCCAAACTCTAAAATAACTTTCTTTGAACTCAATGAAAAAAATCCTGTAAACATTAATTTAGATGGAGTTGAAAACCTAACGAAAGTAAGGATTCGTGAATATGTTTTAACATTAAATTATAAGGATCTTTCCTACGATTTTCCTATTTATGGAAAATATAAGGTAACAGATTTTATCGATGTGCTTGGCCTTGATATGAGCGATGTTAACGAAGAAGCAATTTATGTAAGTCCTCTAGAGGATAAAATAGAAAAGAAAAACTACTCCTCTATGGAATATATTGCTACGAAGTTTAGTAGTGTTACTTTAAAAGCCCCAGTAAATGATTTAATTTCTGTTAATATTTCCGGTGCTGTTCTTTATCCTGGAAGATATACACTCGATTCGGACTCAACACTTCAAGATTTATATAATCTATCTGGAGAATTCAAAAAAAATGCTTTTCTTGATGGAATAATTTACATAAGTTCCACCCAAAAACGTGCCCAACAAAGATCTTTTTTTAAAGCTCAAGAGACCCTTAAAGAATCTTTATTGGTGAATGCGCAAAAGTCTGAAAATGAGTTTAATCCTACCCTTTTTACATCTTTGCTTCCAGAGATAAATGAAGAATTTCTTGGAAGAGTTGCGGGGTCATTTGTTCCTAATTCAAATCAGTCAAATAAAACAATTCTTAACGATAATGATTCTATATTTGTTCCTACAAATCCAAATTCAGTTTCAGTTTTTGGTGAGGTCTTAAATCCATTAACTATAATTTTTTCAAAAAACTTAACGGTTAGAGATGTAATTGAATCTGCAGGAGGTTATGGTGAGTTTGCTGATAAGGAAAGAATTTATATTATTAAATCAGATGGATCGACTAGTAAAATTAGAAGAAATATATTTGTTAAAAATGATATATTGGAGGCCGGTGATACAGTAATAGTCCCTAGGGAGATCTTTATTAACTCCCCACTTTTGGAAACCCTTGCTCCTGTTACACAAATATTGTCTGATATAGCTTTTTCAGCAGCCGCGATAGAGAATCTGTCAAACAATTAACAGCTTTTGTCAATGAATCACCTCAAAATCAAATTATTAGGTGTTCTAATATCTTTAAATATTAATACGATATTTGCTGATAGTTTTTCCTATAACTCCTATAACAATCATGGAAATGTAGGATTAATAAACATGCCAACTGCTAGATTCTTTGATGCCTCAGTACATGGTATTACAGTTTATGATGGAACACCTGATCAAAAAATAACTTTTTCCTCAAATCCATATGATTGGCTTGAAGCATCATTCTTTTATACCAATATACAAGGTAAGCCTTATCCCGGATATGAGTCAATACAAGATTACAAAGACAAGGGGTTTAATTTTAAGTTGAGACTTAAAGAGGAAGGTAAATTACCAGCACTTGCTGTTGGGATAAATGATATCGCTGGAACCGGACTTTACGGCTCAGAATATATTGTAGGAAGTTATGGTATTGGTAAGCTAGATATGCATTTTGGCATTGGCTGGGGTGCTTACAATGGATCTAAGTATAATTTCAAGAATCCTTTTAGATATTTAGATGATCGTTTTGAAAACCGTGCTGAACCAGCAGGGACCTTAGCAGATACAGGAGCATTCCAACCAGGAAGATATTTTTCTGACGAAAGTTCGTCACCTTTCTTTGGTATTTCATACCTTTTGAAAGATAGTTTTCTTCTAAAATTTGAGCATGACACAACTCTGACTGATAACAGAATCAAATATAAAGCTCCAGATAACCAATACTCGTTAGGATTAGATTTTATTTCAAATAGGAATTTTAATTTCGGATTTTCTTTTGAGAGAGGAAATACTTTTTCACTGAGATTTTCATACAAGAATGATCCTATCAAATCAAAGAAAAAGTATGTCTATAAACCTGCAGAGGTAAATGAAGACTTAGATCAATATAAAAAGCTCATTGCAAATTTAGAAAACAATGGAATTGGAGTGAATAAAATTTTTGAAGGGGCGTCATCTATTGGTCTTGAGCTAACTCAATTTCAGCACTCAAACTTGGATACAATTGAAGAAATAATTCTTTCTGCATCAACTAATTCTGGTATTAAAAAAGATATAAAAACTGATTTAAGGATTGCAGACTTAGAAGTAATCTCCGAAATTGATGAAAAATCTTTCGGTGAATCCGATTTAATCTTTGAGAGAAAGAAAACCTCGAATTTTTATACAACAAATAATTTTGTCTTTAGACCTTTTTTGGCCTCGAGAGAAGAGTTTTTCAAAGGTGCAATTTTAGTTGAAAATAATAGCGAGTATGTAATAAGAGATAATTTTTTCTTCTCAAGTAATTTAAAATATTCCATTGCTGATAACTTTGATGATTTAAGATTTCCACCAGTTAATACATATCCAGCGCAAGTGCGTTCGGATATAAAAGAATATCTTAAAAATATTGATGACGGTATTAAAATCGGTAGAGCTCAATTTGATTACTATATAACTCCAAAAAAAAATAACCATATTATGATCACTGCTGGTATTCTCGAAGAAATGTTCTCGGGTATTGGCGTTGAGTATCTTTTCTTTGATCCAAGAAAAAATTTTTCAGTGGGATTTGAGGTCTTTGATGTTCATAAAAGAGACTACAGGATGCGATTTGGTTCTCTTGATTACAAAAATGTTGTCGGATCTATTAACTTTAACTACAGAAATTATAGGTTACTTCCTTTTGATGCAAAAATTTCTTATGGAGAATACTTAGCAGGCGATGAGGGAATTACCATGGATTTTTCTCGGTCATTCTCAAATGGTACAAAATTTGGGATTTTTGCTACTTTTACAGACGTTTCATCTGAAGAATTTGGAGAAGGCTCTTTTGATAAGGGTATCTATTTTAATATTCCAGTATTTGGCAACTTTATAAACTATACATGGAAACCACTTACAAAAGATCCAGGAGCAAAATTAATCAGAAAAAATACACTTTATGATTTATTAGTGAAATTTAGACCAATAAATTAAAAAAAATGTTTTTTTTAGATACATTTCTACAAAAGCCATTGTTTTTGAGTCAACTTTTATGCATAATCTATTTTTACAGAGGACACTTTTTTTTATGAGATTATTTATATCTTCACTTTCCATTTTTCTTGCTTTATTTGCAATTCAAGGATTTGCAATAACCGATAATGAAATTGCTGAAATTACCGAAAGAGTTGAAGCTTATTCTACTGATGAGCTAGTTGAAAGAAGACAAGTGCTTCTTGCAATGCTGTATGCAGATGATGAGGGCGTAAAAGAGTTAACAGATGAAGCAGAAGCCCTTGAAAAACAAATTGAAGTTGAAACTAATCCTGAAGTTAGACAAAGACTTTTATTTGAGTTATCAATTGTTGAGACAATACTTTTAGCTCTTGGAGTTATTGTTGCTGATGATGTAACCTCAAGTACTCCAACACCTCCAGATACTGTCTTCCCAATCATTACAATTCTAGGTCTCAATCCTGCAACAGTTGAGCTTGGTTCAGCATATGTAGATGCAGGAGCAACAACTAATGAAGGAACTATTTCAGTAGTTAGCAACAATGTTAATACAAATGCAGTTGGATCTTATTCTGTTGTCTACAGCGCAACTGATGCAGCTGGAAATACTTCGACTGCCACAAGAACGGTAAATGTTGTTGATACTACTGCTCCTGTAATAACAATAACAGGTGATAATCCTGCTACTGTTGAGCTAGGTGGAACTTATACCGATGCTGGTGCTACAGCCTTTGATTTAGATACTGTGACTGTAACTTCAACTTCAGATGTTGATACTGATTCAATTGGCTCATATTCAGTTACATATTTAGCAACTGATGCAGCTGGAAATACTTCGACTGCCACAAGAACGGTAAATGTTGTTGATACTACTGCTCCAGTCTTTACGTCCTCTGCTACCTTTAGTGCTGTTGAAAATCAGACCTCAATTGGCGTGGTAACTGCGACAGATCTTCAGGCAGTAACATTTACTATTTCAGGAACAGAATTAGAGATCTCTTCAGGCGGCGTTCTTACTTTTGCAACTGCTCCGGACTATGAGTCTCAAACTGTTTATACAGCAACTGTTACAGCTACAGATGCAAGTTTAAATACGTCAACACAAGACATAACTGTAAATGTTACAAATGATGAGGATGATGACGATACTGGAACAGGAACAGGCACTGGTACTGGAACAGGCACTGGTACTGGCACAGGGACTGGAACAGGAACTGGTACTGGCACAGGTACTTAATATTTGTCTGTAACTAAAAAAGATTTAGCAAAGAATATTTCAAATAAATTAGGGCTTTCACAAAAAGATAGCCTTTTTTTTGTTCAGAATTTTTTTAAAGCTCTCATTAATAATAAAAGCAAAAGTATCAACATTAATAAATTTGGGACTTTTTCATATAAAAAAACTCCTAAAAGGATTGGGAGAAATCCAAAAACTCTAGAAGAGTTTTCAATTAAATCAAGACAAAGATTGACTTTTCAACCCTCTTATAAAATTAAGCAGACTATTAACTAAAAAATTGGTCGGGATGGCCGGATTTGAACCGACGACCACCACACCCCCAGTGTGGTGCGCTACCAGGCTGCGCTACATCCCGAATCTATATTATCTATTGTTATATAATATCTTTCTATATAAAAAAGAATGAGTTTAGTAGAAAGTAAAGCTGGAAAATTTGA
>MDTA01000493.1_pt1 | contig 18461 bp, 15 predicted proteins | sample 811151 | NCBI WGS metagenome assembly MDTA01 (sample SAMN05326648, study PRJNA326480) | marine metagenome | isolation source: seawater | place: Indian Ocean: South | collected 2010
ATCAAAAAAAATATCTAACTACACAAAACTACCATACGATCTTTTTTCTGTAAAGCGTGATGCTTAATAAAATTCTTTCAATCATACTTTTTATACTAATTTTACCTCTAACCCTGATAATATTTTCTTTAATATTTCTGATTGATGGTCGCCCAGTTTTTTTTACTCAAAAAAGAGCTGGCATAAATAGGACATTTTTTACTTTGATAAAATTTAGAAGTATGAATATAAATGTAAATGATGTTGCATCTCACAAAATTGATAATGTTGATACTCTTCTTTCTAAAACAGGACCTTTTATAAGAAAGTACAGCCTTGATGAATTGCCCCAATTAATCAATATTATAAAGGGTGATATGAACTTTATTGGCCCAAGACCAGCTCTCTACAATCAAAGTGATTTAATAAATCTCAGAATTCAAAAAGGAATTAATAAAATTAAACCAGGAGTTACAGGGTGGGCACAGGTGAATGGTAGAGATAAGTTATCTATTGAAGAAAAGGTTATTTTTGAGGAATATTATTTAAAAAACAAATCGTTTTATTTGGACGCGAAAATTCTTTTGCTCACATTCAAACAACTCTTTATTCCTGATGGGGTTTCGCATTAGAAAAATGAAGCCTTTATTTATTATATTTTTTATTTGCTTGGTCACAAAAATCCAACCACAAGAATCCGTAGGGAATATTTTTCTCGATCATCCTTTTAGACAATTTTATTTAGATATCCCTAAAAAATTCCAAAAACATTCAAATAAAAAAAATTTTAATATATCAATAAATATTAATTCAATTTCTAATACAGGCCATTCAAATATTGAAAATAATGGAGAGCTCTATGCGCCAGGTAACTTCACTACATTCGTAAGCTCAAGATTTTCATTCAAATCTAAATATTTTTTAATTCAGCTCGAACCCTATCTAACAAAGCGCAGAAATATTTTTAATAAGTTTCACAAAGATAAAGGTACATTTAATTACAGCAATAACCATATTAATGATTTAACTGCCATTGAAAACAATTTTGGATTAAGACGTTCATTTATTGCATTAAAATATAAAAAAATAGGATTATCATTAGGAAATCAGAGTGAGTGGTGGGGTCCTGGTTTTCATAATGCTATTGCCGCAAGCACTAATGGCCCAAGTCAAAAAACCATAGGATTCCAAACACTTGAAGAGATAAACTTTAAAAAGTCTTCTTTTTTTTTAAAGATATTTACAAAACCATATTTAAATAAAAATAATTCAAATATCTATTTTTCTGGCATGAAAGCACAGGTAAAAATCAAAACAAAGCCAATAATTACACTTGGTTTTCATAGAACCTATCTTTCTGGAAATTTTGGTAAGCAAGGATTTACTAAAAGTTCTGAAAATTGGAATTTTATGGATGCTACCAAACTAGTTTTTGAGCCACTTTTTGGTCAAAGTAAAAAAAATTTAGATTATATAATCGATGGGACTCCAGGGTTTGACGAGTGGGATGAAATCCTTACAGGCTACATAAAACTTTTCTTTCCAGATAATATGCTAGAATTATATGTAGATTTAGCAAGCGATGACAATAGAGCAAACTTTACTGATTTAAGGGCGCACTGGGACCATACTCTTGGTTATCAGATTGGCTTTAAAAAGTACATTGAAAATAAAAAAAATATGGTTTTTATATGTGGAGAATTTACTAGCACTGTTGAATCAAACACTTTCAATCCAATCTTTTATCGTGGAAGTCCAAATACAGTTAATTTTTATTCAAAAAAAATTTATGATTATTTTACTTTTGAAGGGCGAAGAATTGGGGCTCATTCAGGATCCTCAGGTGATGATATATTTTTTGCTGTAGGTGTTATTAATGCTAAATATTCAAATATTTTAGGCTATAGTTTTGAGCGTCATGGGATAAAGAAAATGGAATTTCCTGAAATTAAAAATGAACTTTCATTCACTCACAATAGATTCATAACCTCAAAGAGCTCAATTTTTATAAACCTTGAACTAGAAATTATTAGAAATAATCAGTTTATTAACTCAAAAATTTCTAAAAGTAATCTTATTTGGTTTGGATATAATTTTCATTTTTAAAATGAGTTGATAAGTATTAATTATTTTTTAAAAAAACTTGTATTGTTAAGCACTCTTACCTTTGTTTTTTCACAATACAGAGAAAGTGATTCCTCACTAATTGTAAATGAATTTCGAAAACAAGGATATAAAAATTTCTCCCAAGATAAAGAAGCTACTTTTTCCTTTAAACAGTCATTCTTTTTAAACAACAATTTACCAAATATGGAAAATTTGAATGGAATAAACATTCCTAAGGGATATGGTACAATAAACTCACTTTTTTTGAAATACTCTAATAACTTTTTGTCATTCACGATTGAGCCACAATTATTTCAAAACAAAAAACTTGTTAATAATAAAAAAAATAAAGAAAAAAACTATTTAACAATCAATCAAAACAGATTAAAAAATCTTGGTATTTTATTTAGTTTTTCAAATTTAAAGTTTGGATATGGCAATTGGGGTAATTGGGTAGGGCCTGGAGTTCACAATAGCTTACTATTATCGAATAATTCTGAAAGTTTCAATCATTTTAAAATTTTGTTAGCTTCAAATTTTAAATTTTTTAAGGAAAAAATTGATTATAAAATAAAATATATCACATCTGAAGCCTTGAAAAATAGTATCAATTCAAATTTTTACATTTCACTTCTATCTATAAACTTTAATATTAAAAAAATTAACTACGGATATAATAAGATAATATTGAGTGGCGGTCAATCAGAGATAGAGTGGTCAAAATTCGACGCTAATTTTGTTATAATATCCAATGATAATATTCATATTTGGGATCAAATTGAATCATTTCACATTGAATACGAAGATTTAAATACAGGATTAATTATATATACAGAGATTGGATATCCTAATAGAAGTTTTGGTGACAAGAATCCAGAAAACTATAATAGACACAATCAGGGAACGCTATTAGGCTTCAGAAAGTATGGAGTATTAAATAACGATAATTTAATGTTTGGGTTAGAATACTTAAGATTAGTACAAGGGTATTATTATAACATTTTACCGACAAAAAATTGGTATGATGATATTAAATACAATTATTATAAAATTAATGGCAAATATATGGGCGCACATTCTGGGCCTGACTCAGATGATTTTATTATTTATTTTGGATTTTTAAACAGATCTTACTCAGGGATAATTTCTTTAAATTATGAACGTCGAGGTGTAACATATCATTTTCCACCAGAGGTTAAATTTGAATATAGAATGTCAATTGGTTATCAATTAAAGAATATTAACATAAGCATTAATTATGAAAATGAATATTTAGAACATTTTAATTTTATGGATTTACCACAAAATGTATGGGAGGAAACCTTCGAGCCTGGCTCTATTCAGAGAACAAAAACCCTTCTATTATCACTAGAATATAAAATATAGTCACTTAACACTTTGTAAAATAAATTAATCTTACAGAGGATATTAGATTTTACATCAATATTAAATAATTTGACATCATGTAAAAATTATATAAATTCTCTCGATGATAATATATAAAACTATAATTTTTTCCGTAACATTAATTTTTTCAACAGTTTTTTCTCAGAGCTATGAAGAATTACAAAAACTTCAAAATGAATATAAAAAAGTTTTAGAAAGACAGTCTTTAAGGAAAGATAAAGAGATTTCTGACACAGAAAAAACTCTCAGAAGCACTGCACTGCCTGAAAAATTAGTATATTCAAAAAAAGATGTTGAAGAATTGCTCATAAACACTGAAAAACTTATCGGAAAATTAAAATTTTATGAAGATTCAACAGCTAAAATGCCATTCATTGGTTATGATTTTTTCACAAACAGAGACACGTTATCTTTTTGGAAAAACTTACCTACCCCAAAAAATTATTTTTTGGGTCCAGGCGATGAATTAATTATTTCTCTTTGGGGAGAGTCAAATTCATATGATTCAGAAATAATTAATAGAGATGGTCAAATTTTCATCGATAACATTGGATTATTAAATATTGGAAATAAAACAATTGATGAAGCTAGAACATATATTTTATCAAAATATTCAAAAAAATACTCAACACTCATTGGAGAGTCCCCGAAATCATTTATTGATCTTACACTGGGTGAATTAAAATCTATAAACGTTCACTTTGTTGGTTTTGTCAAAATACCCGGCATTCATGTGATTCATCCTTTTTCTAATATTATTAGCGGTTTAATTCAAGCAGGAGGGGTTAATGAAAGGGGGACACTAAGAAGTATAGCAGTATTAAGAAATAATAAAATTGTTAGCACTGCTGACATTTATGATTATATACTTAAAGGAAAACTTCCTAATAACGTAAGGTTAATGGATCAAGACATTGTTTTTGTATCTTCAAGAAAGTCTACTATTCCAATTACTGGCAGAGTTATAAGACCTGGATATTATGAATTAAAAAATGGTGAGAATTTAAATAGTTTAATTGAATTTGCTGGAGGCAGGAAAAGTAAGTCATCTGAATTGAGCCATATTTCCAGGAACAGTGATTCTTTAAATAGCGGTTATTTAATTAATCTTAAAGAACAAAATTATTTTGAAATTGTTGATGGAGATAGCGTCCATATTCCTACAAAGCCCGATTTTAAAAATTTTGTAAATATTGCAGGACAGGTAAAAAACCCTGGTTATTATCCATTCAATAAAACAATGTCATTAAATGACATTGTTTTAGCAACAATGTCATTTAATGATGATGACTTTAAAAATACGATGAATCTTGAAGATGTTATCATTTACAGAAAAAACCTTGATGGCGAATCACCCTTATCAATAAAAACGAGCATAGATGAAGATATTAAATTAAAAAATGGAGACTATATAACTATTCCAAAATTAAAAGTTTTTCAGCCTTTAGAATCTGTCATTGTGACAGGTCAGGTTAATGTTCCAGGAGTATACCCAGTAAATAATTTAACGACCCTATCAAATATCATAAATTCATCAGGGGGCTTAACGCCTTATGCCTTAGAAAATGGCATTGAAATATTCCGTGATTCTTTAAAAATTGCTTGGAACAATATGACATTCAATTTGAAAACTGGAGACAGCTTGAATGTTCTAAAAAAATCTGGCTTAGTTCAAGTAAAAGGAGAAGTAAATGTGCCAGGTTATTTTTCTTTTAAAAAAAATGACTCCATTGAAAGTTATATTAAGAAAGCTGGCGGGTATAACCCATTTGCAGATAAAAAAAACATTTATGTAACCTACCCAAACGGATCATCTCTACCTAGGACAACTTTTTCTTCACCAAAAGTTCAAGAAGGCTCAATAATAATCGTTGGACAGAGATCGATAAGCAATACAAATAATATTTCAGGCTGGGATGCTTTTAGAGTAATTTCAACTCAAGCTGGAAGTATTGCTACTACTTTACTCTCCCTATCTTTGTTAATAAATCAAAATTAGTGAAAATTAATTGCCCACCTTAGGTCAAAAAATAAAAAGATATCGCTTGTTAAATGATATTAGGCAAGAGGATATGGCTGAAAAGCTCAATGTCTCTAGAGCAACATTGATAAACTATGAGAAAGGGCACACGGCAATTAATATTGATGTTCTAGATCGTATCAAAAACCACTATCCCGACTTTGAAACAGGCTCACATAAACCTGAAAAACCTAAAATTGTTGTAGATAATTCAATAGATTTCAAAGTTTTATTTAACATTTTAAATGATAGTAAAAAAAACATTCTTTTTATTACAATTTTTTTTGCAATACTAGGCACTAGCTCATCATTTATTTTTAAAAAATATTATGAAGCTCAAATTACTCTTTATCCGGCCAAAAAAGAACTCACCCAGGGTATTGGCCAACTAAGGTCTTTGGCGATGAATTTAGGGATAAATAACCCGAACAATGAGCAAAGTTTTAATATACCTGATGTTGTAAAATCAAGATTAATTGCCAGCAAAGTAATTAACCAAAAATGGCAGTCTAATGATGGTGCAATGAAAAGCTTGATAGAGCTTTGGAAAATGGATCAGCTTTCAAAAACAATAATTAGCTTTAATAGCATTTCAGATTCTTCTACAATCATTGAGAAAGCAATCAACAAATTTAGAGACCATATACAAGTTTCCGAAGATAGAATCACTGGCTTAATTACAATATCAACAACTTTTCAAGACCCCCTTATATCAGCCGATATAGCAAATTTCATTGGAAAGCAGGTTGAGCTTTACATTCAAAAAGAGAATTCAGCTCAATCAAAAAAAGAAAAATTATTCATTTTTGAAAGGTTGTCGATAGTAAAAAAAGAACTTGAGGGCGCAGAGTTAAGTTTAAAAAAATTTAAGGAGAGGAATAGAGGGTATGAAGATTCGCCCGAATTATTTATGCTATATTCACAACTCAACAGGGAAGTCGAGGCAAAAAAAGAAGTTTATTTAACTTTACAACAACAATTAGAACTAGCAAGAATTGAAGAGGTTAAGCGTTCGCCGGTTCTGCATATATTAGACTATGCAATTCCACCAAACAATAAAAGCTCACCTAATCGTTTGATGTTTTTTCTAATTGCAACAATCTTAGGGTTTGCGCTTTCATCTATCAGAATAGTTTTTAGGTATTAAAAATTGCAAAAGAGTAAAATTTGCGTGGTTGGTGGAGGGAAATGGGGTTTGAACCATATTAAAACACTTAATTCTCTTAATATAAACTCGGGCTGTGTAGAAATTAACGCTGATAGAAGAGAAAAATTGAAATCATATTTTCCTGAGTTAGTTTTTCATTCTTCTATAGATGATGCCTTAAAAATAAATTATGATGGTTTTATAATATCAACACCCTCCGAAACACATTTTGATTTAGCAAAAAAAATCATTTCATCAAATAAACCTGTTTTAGTTGAAAAACCATTATCATTGTCATTAAACGAGTCTCGAGAACTAAAAACTCTTTTGATTAATAATGATGGCAAGTTAGTTGTGGGGCATCTAATGCTTTTTCACCCAGCTATTATAAAAATGAAATCTATTATCGATCAGGACCAATTAGGAAAAATCAGATATATTTACAGTAATAGGTTAAATCTGGGAACAGTGCGTAACAATGAAAACGTTCTTTGGAGTTTTGCGCCTCATGATTTTTCAATCTTACAGCTATTTATAAACTCTTTTCCCTCCCAAGTTACATCTTTGGGTCAAAAGATTTTAAATAAGAACATACATGATACCGTTATTACATATTTAAAATATCCCAATAACGTTGACGGGCATGTTTTTACAAGCTGGATAAACCCATTTAAAGAGCACAAAATAGTAGTAGTTGGTTCTGAAGGGAATTTAATTTTTGAGGATTCAGCCAGTGATAAGCCTTTATTATTTTCAAAAACAATAATTACAAAAAATGACAACCTCTTTTCGATTCGAAACCATAGAAAAGAAAAAATTAAATATGATAAATCAAGCGCACTGGAAAATGAGTTAAAATACTTTATTAATGTAATTAATGGGTCTCAAAATAATAGGTCTAACATTGACTTAGGTATTGATGTGGTTAAAATTTTAGATCTAGCAACAAAAAACCTAACATCAAATTCAAATTGATAAAAAAATGAAAAAGAAAAACTATTATGTCCACGAGTCGTCAATAATTGATAAAAATGTGAAAATTGGTAAAAATTCAAAAATATGGCATTTTAGCCATATTCAGTCAGATGCAATAATTGGAAAAAATTGTTCTTTAGGCCAAAATGTAAACATTTCAAAAAATGTGAAAATTGGTAACAATGTAAAAATTCAAAACAATGTTTCAGTTTATGAAGGTGTTGAGCTTGATGATTATGTATTTTGTGGGCCATCAATGGTTTTTACCAACATATTAAATCCAAGATCAGAATTTCCTCAAAATAATCCCAATGATTTTTTAAAAACTATTGTGAGAAAATCGGTGTCTATTGGTGCAAATGCTACAATTTTATGTGGCGTAGAGATTGGACAATATGCTCTAATAGGGGCTGGGGCGGTAATAACAAAAAATGTTCCCAGCTTTGCTTTGATTGTGGGTAACCCAGGAAGAAGGGTAGGTTGGGTTGATAAAAAAGGTAAGCGTTTGAATTTTTCTAAAAGCGGTGTAAGTGCTTGCGGCAAATTCATCCTTGAAGACAAAAAAGTTAAAATGCTGGATAATAATTGAAAATAGCGACAATCATAGGTGCGAGGCCACAGTTTATCAAAGCCTCATCAGTTTCAAGAAGAATAAAAAAAATTAACACTTTTTCAGAAATAATAATTCATACAGGTCAGCATTTTGAATGGAATATGTCAGATGTTTTTTTTGAAGAAATGGGTATCCCTAATGCTGATTATAATTTAGATATCAACAATGTAAATCATACGCTAATGATAAATAAGATGCATGACTCATTAAAACCAATCTTGCTGAAAGAGAAAATTAAAGGCATAATTGTCTATGGTGATACAAATTCTACGTTAGCTGGCAGCCTCGCAGCTTCTGATATGGGAATTCCCATTTTCCACGTAGAAGCTGGTTTAAGATCTTTTGACAGAGCTATGCTTGAAGAAAAAAATCGAATTATAACAGATCATTTGTCTGACCTCTTATTTTGCCCAACACCCAACTCTGTTAAAAACCTTTCAAATGAAAATATTAGCAAAGGAGTTTTTTATACTGGCGATGTGATGTACGATGCATTTTTAGACTTTAGCAAAAGAAACCTTAAAAGTGAAATGAATAATACTAAAAAGTACATTTTAGCAACAATTCACAGAAGAGAAAATATTAAATCACATAAAAATCTATCAAATATATTTAGCAGTCTAGACGAAATAAATAAAAAAATAAAAGTTGTAATGCCTATTCATCCACATACAAGAAAAAAAATTGAAGAAAAAAAAATTAAAAGCAAAATTTCTTTCATAAAACCCTTAGGTTATTTTCAAATGATGTCACTACTTCAAAAAAGCGAAGCGGTTATTACTGATAGCGGAGGATTACAGAAAGAATCATTTTTTGCAAAAAAAAAATGTATAATTGTAAGAAAAAATACCGAATGGCTAGAGCTTTTAGAAAACGGATCAAGTATCATAAGTGAGCCAAAACATATTTTAGAGAGTTTTAACAAAATTTTAGTTTCAAAACCAAAATTTTCATCATCTATTTTTGGAAATGGCAATGCAAATAAACTTATAGTTGAGACTATTGTTAAATATTTGAAATGATATGTTTTTAGCGAATCTTTTTAGAAAAAAAAGTTTTAATTTTTTTTCAAATACATTTTATCTGTACCTATCTCATTTTTCTGATTATTTAATTGCTTTAATATTCCTTCCTTTTATTGCAAGAAAAGTTGGAGTTGTGGAGTTAGGAATGATTGGCTTTTCTCAGACTTTTGGAGTTTTTCTAACACTTTTTTTAGAGTTTGGATCTTCATTGATTGGCGTTAGGGAAGTATCGATAATAAAAAATAATAAAAAAAAAATAATCACCCTTTTAGGTGATGTTGTAACGAGTAAGTTGCTTCTTGTGCCTTTTGGAATTTTGTTCTCTTTTTTTGCTATTCGCATAATTCCTGTCTTTTCTGAAAAACCAAACTATATAATAATTACAATGATTGGAGCAATTTTCCAGGGGCTTTCTCCATCGTGGGTATTTCATGGTTTAGAAAAAATGAAATCAATCGCATTATCAAAAATATTTTTACGTTTAAGCGGTTTTATAATCATTATCATTTTTGTTAAAACACCCAATGATGCTTGGATTGTTTTAACTTCATATGCGTTGACAAGCTTTGCAGTTTGCATATTCCTTCATTTGAAAATTTTTATAATAATTGGAAAATTTTCTTTAAGTAGCTTTAAAGACGCCAGCAACATTTTAGTTAAATCTATCAATGGTTTTGCAATCACAATACTTCCAGTTATTTATCAAAGCTTAGCCATAATATCAATGAGTATATTTGTAAGCCCTACACAGTTGGGTTATTTTTATGGTGCTAATAGAATTTATAAAGCATTTAATTCTCTATTTGGTCCAATAAGTCAGGCATTTTTCCCAATTATTTCTTCATCAGCGAGCCAAAATAGAACTAAAGCAAGTATTTATATAAAAACTTATTTGTTGTTTATTGTTTCACTTGGATTGCTATTTTCTCTAATTATTTTAATTTTTTCTAAAAATATTGTTTTTCTCATTCTTGGAGTAAAATTTGAAGACTCAATCTTTTTATTAAAAATATTTAGTTTGGTTTTGCCCTTAACAGCGATAACAAATGCTTTTGGCAGACAGTGGTTGTTAGCAAAAAACAAAGATTTTGATTTTGCTTTAATGCACTTAGTCTCATCTTTTCTCACTTTGGTTGGTTATTTATTTTTATTACAAAAAATTGGGATAATTGCAATACCATTATCATTTATCATTTACGAAATAATTTTAATAATTATGATATCATATTTTATGTTAAGAAATGGAAAGTTTAAAATTTCACAAAAATTATTTTAAAAATAAATCTCTATTTTTCCTAGTTTGCACTGCTTGGCTGGGAGTTTCAATTAGCTTCGGAGATTTTTATTTATTTCATCTTGCTTTATTTTTACTTATTGTAATTCTAATTTATCGTTTTAAAGAAGAAAATTATGTTTTAGAGCTTTCAATTTTCAAAAAAAAATATATACCTACACTATTAATTTTTTTTCTTTGGTATATCACCTCCCTCTTTTGGACCCCAATTCTCCTTTATGGATTAAAGTATATATTTTATATAGCCTGTGGGCTCTCATTAGTTCTAAGCATAGTGAGCTACTCAAATAATATTAAAAACTTAAATTTTATTTTTTCGTGGATATCAGTTTTTATCTTTATAGAAATCCTCATTGGACTATTTGAATCATTTACAAGTTTTAGAATGCCAATATCTTCATACTCATCCTATGCCACCCTTTTTGGTAAAGAACCAATCAATTATTCAGAGAGAAGCTATGCTTTGCTATTATCAAACATAACCCCACCAACAGGTTTTCGTTGGAATACAAATGATTTAGCAATATGTATGTTGATTTCATTCCCCTTTTTTTTGTGTCTTCAAAATAAAAATTTGAGAATCTTTGGAATCTTAGCCACTACAATATTGATTATTATGACTGCATCAAGAGCTGTATTTCTTGGATTGATATTGATTTTAGCAATTTACCTTATTTTTGTTAAGAAAAAAGTGAGCACGGTATCATTCATTTGGATTTTAATTTCAATTTTTTATTTGGGAATTTATCAGTTTAGAGAAAGCAATAACCCTAGATATAATGAATTAGCAAATTCAGCTGATGCTTTAATGATTTTTTTAAAAGGCGATGTAGATTTAGGTGGATCTTTAGAATGGAGAAGAGAACTTTTAGATAATGGATTAATTGCCTTCAAAAATACTTATGGACTTGGCTTAGGGGCTGGGGGATCTTTAGCAAATCAAGAAAAAATAGGTGCTGTTGCAGGTCGCTTCACATCAATGCATAATTTTTGGGTTGAAATTTTAGTTGAAGGAGGAATATTTATATCATTAATTATGCTTTTTTGGATAATTAGTATAATTTTTAATTTATTTATCGTATCTAGAACAAGTAATAATGAAAATATAAAGTATTTTAGTACATCAATATTTTTATCATTAATCGGTTTCATTCCTGGTGCTGTTGCAGCAAGTTCAACAATATATTTTCTACCAATGTGGGGATTGCTTGGTTTTGCAATATCAGTTTTATCTTTATCTAAATCCTAAAACAAGCTTTAGAGCTACAAGGTAAGCTTTAAGTTTTATTTTGCCTGATTTTGAAAATTTTGCATAAAAAAATAGTATTATAGTTTTTAGAATCGTTATAAATAGTATTGAAAAATAAAGAGAATTGGCCTTTAGATTTGAATGATGAATATGAAAATATTTAACCTTGCTTAAGATTTGGTTTGGTATTGAAATGTTATAATTTTTTTCTGAGCTTTTACCACCAAAATGAATTATTTTCGTTTTGGGTATATAGAAATTCTTAAGACCAATATTTTTTAATCGGACACAAAAATCTATATCTTCCATCCAAAATAAATCTTGATTGAGACCGCCAATTTCATCAAAAATATCTTTTCTAACCATAAATGCTGAACCTGATAACGTTTCAACCTCGAAATTTTTTGATGGTTTAATGTTATAATAATTTTTTTTAAAATTTAAAAAATCTAAATAAACCATGCTTTTAAGAACATTTGATAAAGATGGTTTTCTCCAAAAAGACCTTTGATAGTTACCTTTGCCATCGTGAATTCTTGGACCAGCAGCACCTATTTTTTTTATCTTTTTTACATTTTGAAAAATTATATTGAGTGTGTCTTCTATAAAAAGGACATCGGGGTTTAAAATAAAAATATATTTGCCAATGCTTTTCTTAACCCCTTGATTAACAGCAGTTGAAAATCCTGCATTGTATTTATTTTCAATAATTTTAACTTTTTCAAATTTTTTCTTTAAATCATCAACACTGCCATCAATTGAGTTATTATCTACAATAACAATTTCAAATTTTAGGTTAGATTTTGTGTGTTTATATATAGATTGAACACAAGAAATAATATATTCTTTTACATTATAGTTAACTATTACTATTGATATTTCCATATACTAATTGGAATTTGAATTTAATTTGAAATTAATTTTGTTATCAGATGCAAACTCTATCCATACTCTCAAGTGGGTAGAATCTCTAAATAAAGAGGGATTAAAAATACTATTATTTACTTTATTTAAACCATCTAAAGAGATACTAGATAGATATAAAAAAAATAACATTAAATTAATATCCCCACAATTTGATAAAAAACTATCTCAAATAAAGAAACCAGTTTTCTCAAAACTAATTTATTTGAAGTCCTTACCATTATTAAAAAAAACTATACGAACTTTTCAGCCTGATCTGCTTCATTCTCATTATGCCTCAAGCTATGGACTCTTAGGAAGATTAAGCGGGTTTGAAAAATGCATAGTATCGGCTTGGGGTAGCGATATATATTATTTTCCAAATAGGAATTTTATAAACAAAATTTTAATTAAATCAACATTGATGAATGCCAAAACTGTTTGCTCAACTAGCGAAGCAATGAAGAAAGTAATTGAGGATGAGTTTAATGTAAAAAGAGTTAAACTAACCCCATTTGGCGTAGACACAAGTTTTTTTGTGCCGAATGAAAAACCCAAAAAAAAATTCATTATTGGTACAATTAAAAGCATTGAAGATTACAATGGCATAGATTGTTTAATTGATGCAGCTAATATTGTAATAAATGATTATAAAGAAAACTTGGATTTCTTAATCGTTGGTTCTGGGACCAAAATAGATGAAATGAAAAGAAAAGCTAAGATGCTTAATCTACAAAAAAAAATTACCTTTACTGGTTTTGTAAACCATAATAAAGTTATTAATTATTACAATAAAATCTCCTTATTCGTAGCTGTATCCACCCGGGAAAGCTTTGGGGTTTCTATTTTAGAAGCTGCAGCTTGTGGCATACCATCAATAACATCTAATATTGGAGGTCTTAAAGAAGTTAATTTAAACAATATAACAGGAAAAGTAATTAACCCCAATAATCCGCAAGAATTAGCTAAATCCATAATATTGCTTTACAAAGACAATAAACTAAGAAATTATTTCAGCCAAAACGCCAGAAAAAGAGTTGAAAAATATTTTAATTGGAATAATAGCGTAAAAAATATGCTAAGTGTTTATAATAGAACTTTGAATAATGATATCATTTAGCCAAAAAGTTTTAGGATTTTTGTTGTTGATAGTTTTTACTATAAGCTGTGAAGCTGAATCAAAGAAAAGTTCAGAAATTATAGATCCACAAATAATTTTTTCATCAAGAAGATGGTGGAATTATGACATATTCATTCATGATATATATGCATCACAATCTACTCAATTAACAAAAAACAAGTGGATAGACTTTAATCCTTCGATATCATCTAATTCAAAACAACTGCTTTTTATATCAGATAGAGATGGAAATCGAGAAATATACAGTATGCAGCTAGAATGGCTAGATGGTTATACCCAGTGGAGAGGTAACAACTTAATTAATTTAACCTTATCTCAAGAAAATGAATGGACTCCTTCTTTTTCTCCAATAGATAATAAAATTATTTTTACAACCTATTTCCCTGAAAATGATAATTACGATATTTTTATAATGAATAATGATGGGACAGCTAAAGAAAATTTGACAAACACTGATACTTATGAAAAATTTCCCCAATTTTCTCCTGATGGTTCATTTATTATTTATCAAGGATGGAATAAAGGAAAAATGGATATTTTCTTTCTAGGGCTTTTAGATAAAAATATCATTAACGTATCTAGGAATGCAAAATCAAATGATATAATTTCTCATGGCAACTCATTTTCTCCAGATGGTGAAACAATTGTTTTTACTTCAGAAAGAGATGGAAATAGAAATATTTACACTTCTAAATTAAATGGAGAAGATCTTGAGCAGCTAACTTCCCATCAATCAAATGATTATGAGCCTGTTTTTTCCCCAGATGGCGAAACAATTGTTTTTACCTCAGAAAGAGATGGTAATAAAGAAATTTATATGTTCGATTTGACTAATAAGAGCGTCAAAAATCTTACAAATAACTCTGGAGATGACTGGAATCCTAGATTTTATCCAGATAGTAAAAAAATTATTTTTCAATCATCTAGAGATGGAAATTGGGAAATATATTCAATGAGGATGAATGGTAGCAATCAAACCAATCTTACCAATCACCCCTCAACCGATTATTCGTATATTGTTTTTCCATTAAAATCTCAATAATCTTTTGTTACTAATATGCATCTGCTTATTATAACACAATATTATCCTCCAGAGACAGGGGCGCTTCCTTCTAGATGGGGAGATTTTTCTAAAATACTAGCAAATCAGCATTGCAAAGTAACTATTTTATGCGAATCACCTCATTACCCAAATAAAAATTACTACAGAGGTTATAAAAATACTTTTTTCTCAACGCACCATAAAAATCCAAATCTAACTATCATTCGAACAAAAGCATTCGCGAGCGACAGGAAAACATTTTTAAAAAAGATGCTTCACTATTTAGTTTTTATGTTTTTTGGTATTATAAACCTTAGAAAAATAAAAAAATTTGATACATTAATAATTTCGTCTCCCCCGCTTTTTACAGGGGTTATTGGTTTATTTGCAAAGAAGTTTCACAATCAAGATTTCTGGTTAGACATTCGTGATTTATGGCCTGATTCAGCTCTTGCACTTGGTCAGATTAGAGAAGGAATATTATTCAATTTTGGCAAGTATCTTGAGAAAAAGATTTATGCAAATGCTAAAGGTTTTATTTTTCCAGTTCCAGGATTTCGAGATTATCTTTCAAAATTTTCTTCAGAAATCTCAAGTAAACCTATGATTGATTTAATGAATGGTGTAAGTAAGGATTTTTTAAATAAAGCAGCAAATATTAAAACAAATAAAGAAAAAAAATTTATTGTCCTATACAGCGGCAATATGGGGTTAGCCCAAGATTTGAATACAGTAATTAAGGCTGCTAAAATCCTTAAGGATTATGAAATATATTTTTCTTTCATTGGTCAAGGTGTTTGCAAGGAAGAAATAATGAAAACATCTCAAAATCTTGGAAATAAAGTTGAATTTAAAGATTCTATGCCTCGAGATAAGCTAATTAAATATATTAAAAACTCATCTATTTGTTTAGTACCCTTAAAAAACAAAAAACTATTTAAAAGAGCAATTCCTTCAAAAATATTTGAATATATGGCTTGTAAAAAGCCAATAATATTAGGGGTAAGTGGTTATGCTGGAGAGCTGGTTTTAAGATCAAAATGCGGTATGTCAGTACCACCTGAAAACTCTAAAGTTCTTGCGAGAGCAATTTTGACATACTTCAACAATGAGGAAAAATTAAAAAAAGAGGGTGAGAATGGATTAAGATTTGTCACAAGAAACTTAGAAAAAGAAGTATTAGTTTCAAGTTTCATAAAAAAAATTAAGGCTTAATTTGAGAACAAATCTCTATAATAAATCCATCCTTCTTTTGATGATATCATTGGACTTTGCTTCAAACCTTCTTGCTTTTGGAATTATATTTGAGAGTGTCAGCTTTTTAAGTATCAATAGAATAATCCTAAGCCTAGACTTAAAGTTTCTTTTTCTCTCTCAAATATTATGGACCTCAATTTTCTTTTTCTTTAATTTATATGATACTAAGTCAACGCTGTCTAGGTTTGATGAAATAATAAAAATTTTCCCTGTAATTTATGGAATAACCGTTTTAGGCATTACAATTGACGTCTTTGGCTTCATAAATCTAGATATTGACTACAAAAGCTTACTATCATATGGATTGCTCTTTGCGTTGATCGCAATGTTAAATCGTTTTCTATTTCATACATTTCAAAAATATTTGTTAATATTTAAAGTTGGATTAAATAATGCTGTCATTCTTGGAATTAATAGAAGAGGCCTTGCTATTTACGAAAGCTTGCAAAGCCAACCTTTTCATGGCTTAAGAGTTTGTGGGTTTATTCAGGCATCAGATGATCCTCATAATTTTAAAATTAAAAAATCAAAAATAAAAAAATTTGGAAATGAATCCGAGATCAATGACATAATTAAATCAAAAAAAATTGATGATGTAATAATTGCACTAGATAAACCAACTCCTGAAAGAATATTGAACTCAATTATTTCAATCAATGGAGCCCCATTATCAATTAAAATTTTACCTGATATGTATGAAGTAGTCACTGGGCTTGCTAGAACAACTCAGCTTGTAGGTGTGCCATTGATTGATGTTAATTTTAATATCGATACATTTTACTCTCGAATATTAAAACGATTTTTTGAGTCGCTTCTTTCAGCAATTGCAATTATTATATGTTTACCTTTTTGGATAATCATTTCGATTTTAATTAAAATTGATTCATCTGGCCCAGTTTTTTATAAACAATCAAGATCTGGAAGAAATGGCAAACTTTTTGAAATTATCAAATTTCGCTCCATGGTCTTTAATGCAGAATCTGATACTGGTCCAATTTGGGCTGAAAAAGAGGACAAAAGAATTACATCATTTGGAAAATTATTAAGAAGGTTTCATATTGACGAAACGCCTCAATTAATAAATATTTTAAAAGGAGACATGTCAGTAGTTGGCCCAAGACCTGAAAGGCCATATTTTGTAGATAAACTAACAAAGACCTATCCTTTTTATAACCGTCGATTAAGAATTAGACCTGGAGTTACAGGTTGGGCTCAGATCAATCAACCTTTTGATACTAATGTTAAAGATGTACATCAAAAATTAAAATATGATTTTTACTATATTGAAAATCTCAGCTTCAGACTAGATCTTCATATTGCATTTAGGACTATTTGGGTTGTTTTGAAAGGCCACAAAGCTTAATCTACCTTTAATTGTTATTCTACATTTATTTAAGTTAAATTTAACATAACCGGGGTAAGATTTTCGTTAATCTTGTTTTTTTATATGATCTTTAAACGAAAAAATATTTGGCTTTTTATTTTTATTGACTCTTTTGTCGTAAGTATGAGCGTAATTGGTTCCTATTTGCTTAGATTTGATTTCATAATTCCAAAGGAGCTCATTCAAGGCGCATCTTACTTTTTCGTTGTCTCGTTATTTTCAAAGTTGGCAGTAAATGTAGCTTTAAACGTTTATAGCGGACTTTGGAGGTATACAAGTTTTAATGATTTATTAAATATTTTGAAAGCTAGCACCGCTGGTACAATCTTAACTGCTGCTTTAGGCTTGATGGTATTAGGCTTTTTTTCTATACCAAGAAGCATTTTTTTTATTGATTATATTTTAACTACCATTGGTTTTGTATCTTCAAGAGCAGCAGTTCGGTTTTATTCGAATTATCTTTTGATGAAGCAAAAAAAGTTTAACAACATAAGTAAAAACAATAAAACAAAACTTTTACTTCTTGGTGCAGGTTGGAGCGCTGAAAAAATAGTTAGGGATATTCTTGAAAATCCATCTTCCCCATATAAAATTACAGGGTTTCTTGATGATGATGGCTCTAAATCAAACTCTACTATTCATGGAATTCCAGTTTTTGGTAAAATAGATACTATTCATACTCTTAATATTCCATTTGATGAGATAATAATTTGTATGCCTGGAGCTACAAGTAATATAATGAGAAGAATAGTTGATCATTGTAAAGTTACAAAAAAACCATACAGAACAATTCCTACAATGTCTGAACTAATTGATAAGAAAGTTTCATTAAATGCAGTTAGAGATGTTTCGATTATGGACCTTTTAGGAAGGCAAGAAGTAAATCTTAATCGCTCAGATATATCAAAATATATTTTTG